>Ga0082335_1000514_pt1 | contig 97994 bp, 84 predicted proteins | sample Subgrocontami58m_FD_72375 | JGI IMG/M metagenome (GOLD analysis project Ga0082335, IMG submission 72375) | Subsurface groundwater microbial communities from S. Glens Falls, New York, USA - GMW37 contaminated, 5.8 m (SPADES assembly) (version 2) ... | reverse complement strand
GCGGCCAACGGCAAGCCCGACGCCAGCCTGACCCGGTTCGACTACAACCTGCGCTTTCCGGGGCAGTATTTCGATGTGGAGACGGGGTTGTTTTACAATGTCTTCCGTAGTTATGACCCTAAGGTGGGGCGGTATACGCAGAGTGATCCTATCGGCATTTCAGGAGGATTGAACACGTTTGGGTATGTGGGGGGGGATCCGATTAATGGGGTTGATCCAACAGGTGAGAACGAAGTACTTGTCTTGGGAAGTGCTGGATTATTGACTGTTGGTGTGCTAACTGTTATGTATCCAGATGCGGCAAAGAGATTAATAGAAGGGATTAATAATTTAGCTAAGGATAATTCGGACTGCGAATGCACTTATTATCATTACACTGATGAGACTGGTTATAGCGGGATTGTCGGATCGAATTATACGATAAGGAGTAATTCAAGAGGATTTGTATACATTACTAGAGATGCTTTGAGTCCATCGCAAGCCTCAACCAACTTATTCTTAGGAGGGTATGATACATATAAAGCTAAAGGTCAATACGTAATACAGTTTACTATGGACTGCAATACGCCATTGTCCCCAGGTAATCAACCTAATGAAATGATTCATTTCGGGTCATTGAGATTAGGAAGGCAAATAAACAAGATAGTCTATTCTGGAGCTAATCCATTTTGAATATGTTAGATATTAATAAAGATGAACTACTTGCGCTTCACAGATATATCGTTGAGACCAAGTTTTCTGCAAATGCAGAAGAAATGGCTTTTTCTCGGTTATTGGCTCAGATCGCAAATAAAGTTCTAGACGCAATTATCACAGACAATGAAAAATGTGATTCTAATGGGGCTGAGCAATGGAAAAACTGGAGGGTCATGAATAAAACCAGACCAGAGTGGAATTTTATAAAAGAAAAAATTAGTCAAGATAAGCATTGGAATGAATTAAATACAGACCAAAAAATGAACCGCCTCAAAATCATAGCTAGCCCGTACATAATTCCTGATGACATAATAAGAGAAATTATATCTTAGTAGGGTAGGGTACGCTGTGTGCGTACCTATCTTTACGCCCGCCGTGTTTCACGATAAACGGCAATGTCAATCGTAACTGAACAAATAGCAAGTAGATACCATCTCTCCACACCAATCACAAGAGGGTAATTAAGCGAGTAGCCCGTAAGGAGCGAAGCGGATTACGGGATTTTCCAACTCCGCCATGGCCGTATTTAATCAAGTTCATTCGGTATGGGTGTTTGAAATTGGGAATTGTGCGGTTTCGAGACCCCGTATTTCGCTATCGCTGCATACGGGCTTACCGATAATAAAAGGATTTTAAGTTATTGATAAATTGTAATCGCATGTTCCTACCCTGTTAACGAGGAATAAAAAATGACACCAGCGAGTAGCCCGTAAGGAGCGAAGCGGATTACGGGATTTCTCGGCAACGATATGCCGTATGTCATCGCACTGTTCCGGCACGGGGGTTCGGAATTGGTAATTGTGCGGTTCCGAACCCCGTATTCCGCTATCGCTGCATACGGGCTACGCCTATAAGTTATTTGGGGCCAGTCTTTGTCGTACCTAGAGGAGGTGAACACAACAACGATACAATTTATTCAGCGAGTAGCCCGTAAGGAGCGAAGCGGATTACGGGATTTTTCGGCTACGATATGCCGTTTGTCATCGCACTGTTCCGGCACGGGTTCTCGGAATTGGGAATTGTCCGGTTTCGAACCCCGTAATCCGCTTCGCTCCTTACGGGCTACGCCAATCCCTGCCTTTTTACGGGATTTTCCAACTCCGCCATGCCGTATTGAATCATGTTGATTCGGTACGGGGGTTGAAATTGGGAATGATGCGATTTCGAAACCCTGTATGTCGTGAAACGGATTACGGGATTTCTCGGCAATGATATGCCGTATATCATCGCACTGTTCCGGCACGGGATTTCGGAATTGGTAATTGTGCGGTTCCGAACCCCGTATTTCGCTATCGCTGCATACGGGCTACCTCGCTACCTCGCTTATCTGAAGCCACCAATGTGGTGCCGTTGATAACATCGGGGTTGGGGGTCCCCATCAGGTCAAACCCCAAATTCAACAGTTCTTCATAGGAAAGCACCGTGCCGTCGGCGAATTCGAAGCGGCTAATCACCGGGTTGGCGTAGGGGTTGTCGGGGTCAAATCCGTCGATATGCAACGCATCACCACCGTGCCCCACGTTGATGAGCAAGGAACCGATGCCCAACGAGATATCGGCGGGATTGACGCCCGCACCAAAAATCAGGATGTTGCCGTATGCACTTGACGAATCCCCTGGCTCGAAATAGTCATAAACCGTGTCCGTGCCATCCCCCTGTTTGAAGAAATAGACGTCCCCGCCCGCCCCACCGTACAAACTGTCATTACCGGCGCCGCCGACCAGGAGATCGGAGCCAAGGCCACCATAGAGGCTATCACTGCCGTCCTGACCAAAAAGCCGGTCATCCCCGTCATCGGCATTGAGCAGGTCATCACCCTCGTTGCCTTGCAATTCATCATCGCCATCGCCGCCGGACAGGCTGTCATTGCCCGCCTCACCAAACAGCACATCATGGCCGCCACCATCCAGCGTGTCATTGTCTTCGTTGCCATGCAGGCGGTCTGCGCCTACGCCACCTAAAAGGACATCTTCACCCACCCCACCAAACAGCCAATCATCATCTTCACCCCCATCCAGCGTGTCGTTGCCTTCGTTGCCATACAGATGGTCAAGGCCTAATCCACCGATAAGGCTGTCGTCCCCCGCTTGCCCGAACAGCACGTCATCGCCGTCACCGCCATCCAGATTGTCAGCGCCGTCATCACCCTGGAGCTGGTCACCACCAACACCCCCTAACAAATTATCGTCACCCGATCCACCTAACAACAGGTCATCATTGGCACCACCCTCCAGGCCATCGTTACCATCCCCGCCCTGAAGCACATCATTACCCGTCCCGCCAGACAACACGTCATCACCCGTATCACCTAGCAAGGCATCAATGCCTGCACCGCCATCCAGGTTATCGTCCCCCTCGTCCCCTTGAAGATGGTCGTCACCTTCCCCGCCCAATAAAGTGTCGTTGCCGAGTTGCCCGAACAGGACATCATTTTCAGAACCGCCATCCAGGCTATCATCACCAGCCCCGCCCTGAAGTTCATCCTTACCTTCACCGCCCAACAGGAAGTCCATGCCCGCCTGCGCCACCAAAAGGTCGTTGTCGCCGCCCCCATCCAGCGTGTCATCGCCACTACCACCTTGGATCTGGTCATCGCCCGCACCGCCCGCCAGGGTGTTATCCCCGGCCTCATCCAACAACAGGTCATTGCCGCCGCCACCCTCAAGGCTATCGTTGCCGTCCCCTCCGTGGAGCCTATCATTGCCTGCGCCACCCAGCACCGTGTCATTGCCCAATTCACCGAACAAAATATCGTCCCCGGAACCCCCATCCAGCGTGTCATCGCCATCACTGCCTTGGAGCTGGTCATGGCCCGCCCCGCCATGCAAGGTATCATTCCCCGCCTCGCCAAACAGCAAGTCATCGTCGGTTCCGCCATCCAAGCCGCCATCGCCCGCAGTATTGCCATTGTCTAAGCTCAGGTCGTCACCATCGCCGCCATCCAGATAGTCATCGCCATCACCGCCGTGCAGCAAGTCTATCCCCCCGCCACCCAAGAGGCGGTCATCCCCGCCATTACCGCTTAATTGGTCGTCGCCTTCGCCACCGTCCAGCTGGTCATTACCATGAAATTCCAGCGCCAAGTCAGCACCCGCATCATCGCCGAAAAGTTTGTCATCGCCCGCACCGCCGACCAAGGTGTCGTCCTTGCCACCCCCGACCAATTGGTCGTCGCCATCGCCGCCGTCCAGGTAATCGTCACCGTGATATTCGCCCGGCAGCCGGTCCGTCGCGGTTTGGCCTTCTGACCTTTTAGTGTCATCCCCTCACAGCAGGTCTTTGCCGGTTCCCCCAAACAGCACGTCATTTTTACCGCCGCCAATCACTATGTCATCACCTTCACCACCATCCAGGTAGTCGTTGCCGTGGTTTTCCACGGGTAACGTCTCGTAAAATCCTGTTTTGGTCAGGCCATCACCATCAATGGCATCATTGCCGCCGCCACCGATAATGATGTCATTGCCCCCGTGGCCCGACAATTTGTCATCCCCTTCTTCGCCATCAAGATGGTCATCGCCTAGGCCACCCACCACGCGGTCATTACCCTTGCCAGCCAAAACGGTGTCGGGCTTGTCATCTGGCGTTAAAGCTCCGCCGCCATAGACAACATAAGTTTTTTCCCTGTCGTTATTATCCACAACACCCCAGTTGCTGCCCTTAATCCAAACCGTCTGGTTTGCTTCCGGTGGCTGCCAGTCTTCATCGGGCCGGGCACGTTGCGGCACGGCCAAGCCGATGGCGCTTAAGATCATATCGTTGCCATCACCCCCTTTGATGGAGTCCGAGCCCTTGCCGCCGCCAATCAGGTCATTGCCGTCACCACCGTCAATCTTGTCGTCGCCCGCGCCGCCATCCAGCGCGTCGTTGCCGCCCAAGCCTTTCAGGTCGTCCGAGATGTCGCCGGCATAGTCGGTGACGGTAATCACATCATTGAAGCCTGCTTCGGCGATGCCGCCGACCAGGGTGCCGTCCTCTGACCAATGGGTCTGCCCCCAGTCATAATGGCTGTTGTCATTCAGCGGGGCATGTTGGTCGCCGTTAAAAATGTGCGAAGGTTCGGAAGGCAACCCGCTCGCGCCCAAGGTAATTCCCAACTCACCGGATGCCCATTGTGCCACTTTTAGGGTGTCATTGCCCTTGGTGATAAACAGAGTGGTGCTGCCGTCGGATTCGAGCTTCAACCCATAATTGATATGGTTTTGGCGGTCTTGCCATTGCGTGTCGCTGAGTTTTATCCAATCTTTGGGATTAGTAGGGGTGGCGTCGCCTTTGACCTCCAGGCTATCCAAAAGGATTTTCCCGCTGCCGTCGGTGTCGAGGATCGTGTCGAAGCCGTCGCCTTGGGCGAACAGGTAGGTGTCGTTGCCTTCGCCGCCTTCCAGGTAATCATTCCCTGTGCCACCAATGAGTTCATCATTGCCGCCACCGCCATAGAGACGATCCCCGATTAAACCACCTTGTAAACTGTCGTCATCGCCAGTGCCAAACAATATTAATTTCCCTTGACCATTACCCAAAAAAATCCAAAACTGACTGCCCCTATCCTCAAAATAAACGGGGATTCCTTGCCAATCCTCTTTGTATAAAATGTTGCCGTCAGGCGTTTGGCCAAAATTGCGCAACTGCATTTTCCAGGCAAGCATGTCGGCGCGGTCTTGCAGGTAATTTCCAGTCATACTGCCTTGCCCGATTGCAGGGTCGTAAAGATCAAGTTGGTCGTCGGCATTGTCGTAATCGCCGTCTTCAACGGCAAAAGGGCGCAGCTTGTACAAAGCTTCACGCGTGGACAAGCCTGTCTCCATGTCCTGAAGGGCGGCTTGTACCCACTGGCTAGGTGAAGTGGCAAAGCTGACATCGCCTCCGTAAGCCTGTGTCCCAATTGCGGTAGCGATTCCCGCCGCGTTATTGAGATGATTTAAGCCGCCGCCGCTACTGGCGGCAGGCAAGGGTTCGTAAAATGGGATGACGCCATCTGCTGTAGACTCATTGAACCGCGCCTCCATCCCGCCCCGGCCAATGTTGGTATAGGTAATGTAGAGCGCGTCCTTGATTTCCTGCGGAAGTGTTGCCCAGTCCTCGCCGTAGGCGTGGTGGGCGATGAACCAAGCATCGGCTTCCTTGATCATTAGTCCGTAGAGTTTGGCGGCAAGGCCATCGACATCTTCAACAAGATCATTGGCTAGTGCAGCGTAGTCGTTCGTATATTTCGTTACATCAATACCGACAGTATCCGCATCGTCGCGGTATTCCGTGATCAGCCGGATGGCGGTGCGCATGTTGACATTGCCTGGCCCAAGATCGCCCAAAATGGGATTAAGAAACTTATCGAATCCGCTGGTTATTTCGTCCTCAGCACTGACTTGCGAATACAGCAATGCCCAGTCGGCATGGCTGCGCTTGTCTGCGGCATCAAATGTCACAACCGCAATGGCCGCCGCCCAGCCGCCCAACAGAAAGGTGTTGGCCGCAAAAATCAACGTTTCTGGCGAGAGGTTGGATAAGGCGTAATCGTCATACCACGGTTGCCAAGATTTGGTGACATAGGAGTGGTTTTCCTCGGCCATGGCACCGGCGATGGCGGTTGTAATGTTGGGCATGCCGAGGTTATTGGCTGCCTTTTCAATGTTAGCTTTATTGCTTTTGATGTAGTTATAAACCTGGTTGTCATAAGCTTCAACCGTTGTGCCTGCGTTAAAATAAGCGATCTTCGTCATAGGTCGTCTCCAAATTAAATGATTAATAAGTCCTGCATAAAGCGATGAACCAATGTCCATCAATCCGTTTTAACACGCACTCCCCCGGTTGCCAGTCGGGGGGATAGCTGTCCAGGGAATCCAATACCCGCGGGCCAGAACCGATGCCGTTGGGGGTTCTAAAGTCGTAAAGGAGCAGATGTCCGTTTTCGACCCGGGGGACTTGGGGGAAATGGTAGTACCCCTTGAGTAAAAAAGAATTGTAACGCCAGCGGTGTACCCAATCGGGCTGTTTCAGCGTACCCATTTCAATTTCAATTACCTCAATCAAATTTCCCACATCAGTCAGGTCTCGGACAGGTGGTACCCCTTCAAGCAAGTTCGGCATTTCACGCTTGAGTATGTCTATCCTTTCCGCTGTAGACATTCCCCTCTCATAAAGCTTTATAACCTGTATGGACTTAGCCGAATAATGGTCGGGGAACCATATGCCACTTGCCCCACTGGCAGGATGAACGTTGTATACTCCTGTGTTTTCCATCAATGCCTTCACTTCCGGCAGCAGTGTGTAGCTCGGCCTCGGCCCGAATTTTTTTATCAACTGGGTTCGGGCTTCCGCGATGGCAAGGCGGGCATCGGGTGTCAGCTTTTTCCTTTGCCTTAGCTTATTTTCCTGCTCATTTATTTGCTTCTCTTGCCTTCCTTCATCCGCCGTGGGCAAGTATCGGCGAAAATTGCGGTATCCTTGCACCAGTTGCTCGAACTCGCCCCGATGGGCGTTGAAATGCTTGATCATTTCCGCATCGCCAGGCAACGGGAAATGAAACCAGTGCCACCAGACGAACACACCCAAACCAACCATCCAGAGCACTATGTTTTGCAACCGTTGCCGACGGGGCACCGGCGGGACATTGCCTTTGATCTCGGGCCAAAGTAGCAACCACGCCCCCAAAAGCGGAGGAAAGACGAGGATTTTTATCCAAGTACAGATAAACAGAAACGCCGCTTGCGCGACTAATAGCGCGACGCACAGCCAGCGCAAATATTTGTGCCAGCCAACTTGGCTATTGGCGACGAAGACACCGATTAACAACGGCAATGCGGCAGGCAACGCCCATCGCAGTAGTGTTTCTGCCATGCTGGGGTAGCCAGCCCCCCTGTCATAGCCAAGGCTGTACAGTGTGCCAAAGGCCAGTGTCCCCCAGCTCAATGCTAGGAGTAATATCAAAAACCGCCTCATGTTGTCTCTCCCGATAAATAGAATTCCTGATTAAAGCCGTAAGGCCGCAATAACCAATGGGCATTACGCCGCATGATGGCTTCAAGTATCCAGCGTTACGGGCGGAAATTGGGTTTGCCATTTAAATGTCCTCGACAGGTGGTTTCGGAAACAAACAGCCGAGTCGGGCATGCTGTTTATGCCCGACACTCTATTGTCCGAAATTGTATGGACTATCGGTTTCTCTCCGATTTTCATCATCGGACACTTAAATATCGGGCAACGATAAAGCGGTTGCCCGACAAGGCTTTTTATTTTTAAGCTGTTAAATTCAATTGCATGTTTTTCAATACAGTTGGCTATATTTGGGTCAACAACCCAACGTTCCGCTTTAGTCGCATGAAGAATTTCATTTTTAAGCATTGAAAACGAAGGTCTGTGTGGCTCCCCCTTATCAAAAACAATTGTCATTTCATCTCCTTGGCGTGCGTCGCTCCAGATCGAAGGGCATTTTCCAACGCTATTGAAAATAGCAAGTAGCCCGTAAGGAGCGAAGCGGATTACGGGATTTTCCAAACCTAACATTGCCGTATTTCATCACACTGTTCCGGAACGGGGTTTCGGGATTGGGATTTATGCGGTTCCGAACCCCGTATTCCGCTACCGCTGCATACGGGCTACCTCGCTAATTGATCATCTGTAAGTTTACTCATATTATTGCTCCTAAGTTATGCAGAAATTAGCTATTAAGGATTGTAGTAGTTTTTTAGGTCATCTAGGTTTGTTGGAATATCACCTCCCATACAGTGGTCGTTATAATCAGGATGGTTACTTGGAAAGCAAATCCACTGTTGAAGATGAATTAGCTCATCCAATTTTTTTATTAACACATAAAAAAATATTGGATCGTCGATATAGATACGCGAATAAGCCCCTTTGTAGTCTATTGTTTGATGCCATCTTTCAAAGCCCCTTTTAATCTCGTATTTTTTAGAGGCTGCAAAAGGCAGTGAAAGAAAATAAATCGTAAACGCATCAAGCTGCTCGTGGGTTATCTGGGCATAGCGATCATCATTAACAAAAGAATTAAAACCTTGGTAATGAACTTTTCCGTCCGGGTATATTGTGATGAAATAGTTAGGCTTTTGCTTTATCCCAGTATCCTTCAATTCAAAAACTGGAACAGGATTAGTATTCGCTAAGCTGTTCCAGCAAAAAAATGATATAAATAAACAGCCCAGGATATGAAGTGCGTACCATCTATGGTTTTTAGCCCGCGTAGGGCGCAATAGCGATAGCGTATTGCGCCGCTTGATTTCACCAAGCGATGATTTTAATAGACAGCTTGTTTTCTTTCTCATTTCCGCCTCCGGTTGGTTATTGTGGGTGTTGGCTTTTATAAAAACGGACACTCATTTTTATAGAAAACAACTCAACAATTGGCGGGGTTTTCATGCGGCGCAATACGCTATCGCTATTGCGCCCTACGCGCTACGCCACCTACGGCGAACCGGCATCCCCGTCGCCCGCCAAACACCATCTGGAAGAAGTGAGCGATTGCATCCAGTATTTGGATAGCCAAGGTTTCCCCAAGCCCTTGGTGCATCTGATTGACCGCGAAGGCGATTCGGTCGGCCACATCCGCCGTTGGGAAGCAGCGGGCAGCCGTTGGTTGGTAAGGGTCAAGGATAACCCCAAAGTGGACTACGGGGACAAGCCCATGGCCTGTAAAGCGGTGGCAGCCGATCTGGCCTTCAGCAAAACCCGGCAAGTCAGCTATCATGGCAAGACCTATTGGCAGTGGGTGGCACAAGCCGAGGTGATGTTGAGCCGCCCTGCCAAACCCAGCCAGAAGAAGAGCAAGCAACCGCCTATCCCTGGCATTCCCGTGGCGGCAACGCTGGTGGTCAGCCGCGTCCTAGCCGAAGACGGCGGCGTGTTGGCCGAATGGCTACTGCTGACCAATGTGGCGGACGTGGATGCCGCCACCCTTGCCCTCTGGTACTACTGGCGCTGGCAAATCGAGTGCTTTTTCAAGCTCGTCAAATCCGCTGGCCACCAGCTCGAAGCGTGGCAGCAGGAATCCGCTTTGGCCATCGCCAAACGCCTGCTCGTCGCCAGTATGGCCTGTGTCACGGTCTGGGAAATCGCCGCCGACAACAGCCCGGAAGCCGCCGAATTCCGGATATTCCTGATCAAACTCAGCGGCAGGCAAATGCGCCATAAACAGGAGTACAGCAATCCTGCATTGCTGGCGGGCTTATGGGTTTTCCTGTCCATGTCCAAAATCATGGAGGCCTACTCCCAAGTGGAGCTGGAGGCTTTAAAAGCGACTGCACAGCAATTTTTGGGAAATGTTGTGTAGATACTTATGGCTGGGAGGGGAGCCCAGCATCCATCCTGATTTGGCCGGGTTCGTTGCGCTATCCCGCAAGCACTGGCCTAATGCCCATTTGCGTCTGGTTACGAATGGTTTTTTTCTCCATCGGCATCCAGATTTACCGGCTGTCCTACAACGCGACCCGAATGTGTGCATTTATCTCTCGATACATCATGACGCGCCGGAATATCAAAACAAACTCCGCCCTGTCTTGGATTTGCTCAGAAACTGGCATCGTACACATGGAATCCGGGTATTTACCTACCTGTCCTTCAAGCATTGGACGCGCGTCTATCATGGCAGCGGAAATACGATGGAACCGTTTCAAGATGGCCGACCTAGGCAAAGCTGGGAGCAATGCCCTGCCAAATATTGTCCCCAACTGTTTGAAGGAAAAATTTGGAAATGCGCGCCATTAGCCTATCTGAAACTACAAGATGCCAAGTATGGCCTTTCCGACAGTTGGAAGCCTTATCTACAGTACCAACCATTAGCGCATGACTGTACCGACGAACAACTTAAGCAGTTTTTTCGCCGCGAAGAGGAGCCATCTTGCGGCATGTGCCCGACCCATCCTGAAAGGTTCAAACTGCCGTTGCCGTTGCGCACGTAAGACGGGGCGCAATACTCCCTGCCTATCCTTAGTTTGGGATACCGAAAGCTATTCCCTGATAATTTAACAAAGCGACCCGATTAATAATATTGACTATTACCTAAAATATAGTGAATTTCCCACTCAAAATAGCCGTAAGCCTTCACTTAACTGATTTTAATGGTTAAATTCATAGGCATTTTGATAAGTCCAATATTTCTGGCTATCTATATAAAGCAATCATGAGCGAATGGCTATTTGTCTACGGCACCTTACGCCGCACTATCAAGTCACCGATGGCGGCGGTGTTGGGGAGGGATGCCATTTATGTCGGGCGGGCTTTTATGCGGGGGCGATTGTATGAAGTAGGCCCATATCCTGCGGCTAGCGAATCTGCCGCCGCTGATGATAAGGTCTTTGGTGAATTATGGCGGATACAGCAGCCAACGCCATTGTTCAAGCAGCTGGATGATTATGAGGAATGTTCGGCGCAATACCCCCAACCGCATGAATATGTCCGTAAGGTGTTGCCGGTTACGCGGGACAGCGGGGAGATTTTGCTAGCTTGGTGTTATGTCTATAACTTGGACACGAGTGGGCTACAACGGATAATGTCAGGGGATTATCTGGATTTCATTTGATTTGGAAACAAGTCAAGGCCTCATCCGCTTCCAAATCTTCAATATCGACGTTATCCACCCGTGCTGTCACCGGGCCTTTGTGGCACCATTTGATAAACTTTTCTATCACGGGATGTTCGGCTTCGGCGATGATTTCAACGCGGCCATCAGGCAGGTTCCTGACACTGCCATGGATGCCAAAATGTTTGGCTTTGTTTTGGGTGAATACGCGGAAGTAGACGCCTTGGACACGCCCTGACACCAGAATTTTTACTCTACGCATTGCTTAACTAACCTCCAGCAATAATGGATTTTGGAATGGCGGGCAAAATCTTCGGGGATAGTTTCCGCACTGATATCGGTGACCGTCAAACCCGGCAACGCCAACGCCGCGGCGTCGAGTTTAAAACGCTTGAAATTGGTCGAAAAATATAACACACCTTGCGGGGCAAGCAACTTAAGCGCGTTGGTAATTAGGGTCACATGATCGTTTTGTATATCGAACACGTCATCCATGCGTTTGGAGTTGGAAAACGTTGGCGGATCCAGGAAAATCAGGTCATATTGCCTAGGGACAGGCTGCTTGGCTTCATGCGCCAACCACTCCAAGCAATCCGCTTGGATGAATTCATGTTCGCCGTCGGTTTTGTTTAAGGCCAGATTGTTTTTTGCCCAATTGAGATAGGTGTTGGACATATCGACGGTGGTCGTGGCTTTCGCGCCACCTACAGCCGCGTGGACTGTCGCGCTGCCCGTATAGGCAAAAAGATTGAGGAAACGCTTGGCCTTGGCTTGCCGTTGGATCAGCAAACGCACGGGACGGTGGTCAAGGAACAATCCGGTGTCGAGGTAATCGGCGAAATTGACCAGCAACTTACAACCGCCCTCTTCCACTTCATAAAACTGGCCGCTGTCACCGAATTTTTCGTATTGGTCGGTGCTGCGTTGCTTGCGGCGGATTTTTAAGAAAACGTTTTCCCGTGGCACATTCAACACTTTGGGGATTTCCGCCAATAACCCCGCCAGCCGTTGGTCGGCTTTATGGCGGTCTATGGTTTTGGGCGGCTCATATTCCTGCACGTTGACCCAGGTTTGGCCGCCTTGGTAAAGGTCCACCGCCGCCGCGTATTCGGGCAAATCGGCATCGTAGACGCGGTAGCAAGAAACTTGGTTTTGTTTTGCCCATTTCGCCCATTTTTTGAGGTTTTTTTTCAGGCGGTTGGCGAACATTCCGGCATCGCTGTCGCCTTGCCCTTCCTGGCTACTGGCGGTGACTTGCGCCAAACGCTCTTCCTGGTTTTGGGCTTTGGGGATAAAAAACGCCTTTTCTTCAATGGCCATGCGCAATAACTTACATTCCAACGCACCATTAAACAGGGTAACCGGTTTTTGTGAGCGTATCCCTAAGCGGAAACCCAATTCCGGATTGCTGATAATCATTACGGCTTGCCAGCCAAGAAAATGGTTTTTTAACGTTTCCCCAAGCTTTGTGTACAAGTCGGCGGTGGCTTTTTCGTCACCCAAGCGCTCGCCATACGGAGGGTTGCAGATCAGCAAACCGGGTTGCCAACTTTCCGCCGGGGCGGCTTCGGCAATATCGCGGCGTTCGACATGGATTTTGTTTTGCAATCCGGCATTGGCGATGTGTTTTAAGGCGATGTTGACCGTATGGCGGTCTTGGTCAAACCCGACAATGACGGGCAATTTCGTAAGGCCCACATATTTGCGTTTCCCGGCTTCGGCGCATAACTTTTCCCAGCATTGGGCGTCATGTTTTTTCCACCCCAAAAAACCATAATAATCACGCAGCAAACCTGGCGCGTAATCGGCGGCGATCATCGCGGCTTCTAACAACAAAGTTCCTGAACCGCACATCGGGTCGATTAAGGTGCCGTGTTGTGCGGCGATTTTCGGCCAACCACCACGCAGCAATAACGCGGCGGCAAGGTTTTCTTTAATCGGCGCTTGAATGGTGACATCGCGGTAACCCCGCCGATGCAGGCTTTCACCGGATAAGTCCAGGCTTAACCGTGCGGTTTCGCCTTGCAAATAGACGTTGATGCGGATATTGGGTTGTTCGGTGTCAATATTGGGCCGGGTGTTAAATTTCGCCCGCATCTGGTCAACTACCGCATCCTTAACTTTTAAGGCGCCAAAATGCGTATTGTTGATCGCCTCTGAATTTTTCGCACTGAAAGTCACGGCGAAACTGCCTTCAGGATTGAGGTGTTCAAACCAGTTGATTTTTTGTACGCCATCATACAAATCTTGCTGGGTTTTGACGGTAAAGGTGCTTAACACCAATAAAATGCGGTTGGCGACCCGCGACCACAAACAGGCGCGGTAAGCCGTTTCCAAATCCCCTTCAAACGCGGCCCCCGCCACGGTTGCCTTAACGTTCTGGATTCCCAGTGACTTGAGCTCTGCCACCAGAATATCTTCAAGGGCCTTGGGGGTGGTGGCGAATAATGAGTAATTGGGCATTCGTAAAAGGGGGATGTCACGGGCCTAACTGACACAATGTCCGGTTGGCAGGCGATATTAAGAAGAGTTAACGATGCGCGTCACAGGCGAGACGCATCGCTCGGGATATTCGTTATTTGATGCGCCCACCTAGTTTATGGTCAAGGCACATGGCGCATCATACTGTTGAGATAATTTTTTATACTTATTCGATTTTTATCAATTCAACATCAAAAATTAAAGCCTCATTAGGCTCGATGGTGCCACCGCCCGTTTCTCCGTAAGCCAGTTCCGAAGGGATATAGAAACGATATCTTGCCCCTTCTTTCATTAACTGGAGGCCTTCAGTCCAACCGGTAATCAAGGCGTTGACCGGGAAAGAGGCCGGTTCGCCTCTGGAATAAGAACTGTCAAACTCTTGTCCGTCGATTTTTGTGCCTTTGTAATTTACGGTCACCGTGTCCGTAGCAGCTGGCATTTTCCCAGTGCCGGGCGTCACTATTTCATATTGGAGCCCGCTTTTGGTCGTTACAATATTATTTTTTTTAGCGTTGGTGGTAAGAAAAGCGACACCAGCAGCTTTGTTTTCTTGTGGTGTTTTGGCATTTACTACGGAAAAAAGGGTAATGCCTACAAAAATTGCAGTAACCATCGCCAAGATTTGCGTTTGATTTTTTCTCACGATTTCCTCTCTCATCAAAGTAAAAGCGATAGTCTATCAAAAAATCATCAATTGCTTGAGGTCATTTTGCATACGCTTAATTGCTTGTGGAAATGTTTGGCCCTTAGGGCAACTTTATCGGCCACCCGCCTAAGCGAAGCTGAGCGTAAATAGCTCTTTTGCTGAAATCCACGATGGCCTTCATGGTAGGCCAAATATAAATTTTTGGCATCACCTGCACCTATGCCCAGTTTGGTATGGCTAATAGAGCAATACCAACCGATAAAATCAGCGGCATCGGCAAAATCATCACGGTCAGACCACCAACTGCCTGCCCCGTCCAGATAATCGTCCCAAGTTTCATCCTTAGCTTGGGCATAACCATAAGCGCTGCTGGGACGGAACCAAGGGATAAAGCCCAGTACCCAAGTGCGCGGTGGCTGGGCATCGGCAACAAAATGGGACTCTTGGTGCATAATGGCCATAATGACGGGCAGAGGAATGCCCCATTTTTGTGCGGCTTTTTGGGCATCCCCATACCACTCATCTTGCTCTGTAAATAACGAGCAAACGTTGTCAGGATTGCCTGGAGGTAAGGAAGCGCAGCTTGCTAAAATGAAGTAAATGATTACTGTGACTAGGTGGGGCTTTAACATAGAATACGATCGAACGCTTGAAAGCACCATAATATTGCTAATACAATAATCTAGCAAACACCAAGGAGATAAAAATGAGCACCCCAAATAACCGCGCCTACCGTAAAAACATTAACTCAAAGGGATGGCTGTATTTGGGTGGCGAAGTTCAAGAAATGGCGACTAAAAACATATCCATCACCGGGGTTTTGGTAAAAATTGAAAACAAAAATATCAATTTTGATAAAAAACGCACCCTCCAAAAGTTATTGGCATCAAAATCCATTGATTTTTATTTTCCGAAATTGCGCCTGTCAGGTGAAGCCAAGGTCGTCAGGGTCGAATCGGAACAAGATGGCCAAATCATGCTGGCAATGGAATTTAGCAATGTCGCCTATGAGGTTGACCACCCCTTGTTTAACCGGAAAAGCTTCCGTAAGTCCCTCACCATTCCAGGCCGCCTCTTAATAGACGACGAGTACCACGATTTTATTTCGGTCAACATGTCCCAGGGTGGTTTTATGATCCATTTGCCGAAAAAATTAGCCATCAAAAATAACCGTATTGCCCAATTTGAATTCAATACCTTAAAACTGAAAGGGTTCGCTAAAATCGTCTGGGCAAACAATCCCGATAACACCAAAACAGTAATGGGCTTGCAGTACGTCAAACCTAAGGCCGACAGCGAGGCCGACAACAAACCGCATTAATCCGCATTGACGCCAATGCCTTATTTCAGAATGCAGGCCATGCTTAACAATGCTAAAATTTAGCCCGGTTAGCTTTTCCGGCTGCGGCACGTAAATTTTTCACACAGCGGTGACAAAAGCTAACACCCAGCTATTCCTTCCGGCACCGCCTGCTTCGGTGCCGGAACCCGATTAAAACCACCTCACACTTATAAAACTGTTATGAACAAACCCAAAAAAGTCGCAATCCTTACAGCGGGCGGATTAGCCCCTTGCCTTAGTTCAGCCATTGGCAGCCTAATCGAGCGCTATACCGAAATCGACCCTAGCATTGACATCATTTGCTACCGTAGCGGTTACAAAGGCCTGCTGCTCGGCGACTCTTATGTAGTCACGCCAGAAGTCCGCGCCAAAGCCGGCCTACTGCACCGTTTTGGTGGCTCGCCTATCGGCAACAGCCGCGTCAAATTGACCAATGTTGCCGACTGCGTCAAACGCGGCTTGGTCAAAGAAGGCGAAAACCCACAAAAAGTCGCGGCCGACCAATTGATTAAAGATGGCGTTGACATCCTGCACACCATCGGCGGTGACGACACCAACACCGCCGCAGCCGACCTGGCGGCATTCTTGGCGGCAAACGACTACGGCCTGACCGTGATCGGTTTGCCAAAAACTGTCGATAACGACGTTTACCCTATCAAACAATCGTTGGGCGCATGGACCGCCGCCGAGCAAGGTGCCCGCTATTTCGCCAATGTCGTCGCCGAAAACAACGCTAACCCGCGCATGTTGATCGTCCACGAAGTCATGGGCCGCAACTGCGGCTGGTTGACCGCCGCCACCGCGTTGGAATACCGCAAACTGCTGGACCGCAACGAATGGGTGCCTGAACTGGGCCTGTCCCGCGAGTCTTACGAAGTCCACGCCGTGTTTGTCCCTGAAATGGCGATAGACATTGCTGCCGAAGCCGCACGCTTGAAAGCGGTGATGGACACCGTCGATTGCGTCAATATCTTCGTTTCTGAAGGTGCGGGCGTCGAGGCGATTGTTGCCGAAATGCAAGCCAAAGGCCAAGAAGTGCCGCGCGACGCCTTCGGCCACATCAAACTGGACGCCATCAACCCGGGCAAATGGTTCGGTGAGCAATTCGCGGCAATGCTCGGTGCGGAAAAGACCCTGGTGCAAAAGTCCGGCTATTTTGCCCGAGCCTCGGCCGCCAACATTGAAGACGTGCGCCTGATCAAATCCTGCGCGGATTTAGCCGTGGAATGCGCCATGCGCCGTGAATCCGGCGTAATGGGCCATGACGAAGACAATAACAACATCTTGCGGGCGATTGAGTTCCCCCGCATCAAAGGCGGCAAACCGTTCAATATCGACACCGATTGGTTTGAAAAAACCTTGGCGGAGATCGGCCAAACCAAAGGCGCCACCGTCGAAGTCAGCCACTAATAGGCGGCAGGCAAAAACGGAAGATAATTCCAGACCTTGCACTTCAACCAAAACCCGAAGATCCTCTAAATCTTCGGGTTTTTTGTTCCCCTAAGCTACCCGCCTAAACACTGCCTAACTGGCACAAAATCCCTATCCTAATCCTAACCTGTCGTCCATATCATCCATTTTTGGCTCCAATGATATTTTTAGTCAGGATAAGCATTGGTTTTCCATTTCCATCTTCAACCTGAAAACGAAGGTTATTCGCTTGCCACATTGCACGGGGCGATTATGGATACCGGAGCGGCGAACGCTTTGCTTAAGCGGTTTGCGGACAGTGTGCAAAGCCCCGTATCCCATGGCCAACATTAAGATTGCGCCTTAGCCAAGGCCTTGTCCTGTTGGACTTTCTGCCAGTCGAACACGAGCGGCAGGCAAACTTCACACGGCTGTTCTTCAAGCATTTTTTGTACGCTTGTTATCCGTTCCGCTATATCCGGATGCGAGGAAAGCCATTCAGGCGTGTTTGCCCCGGGCTCTTTTGCGAGTTTTTGCAACAAAGTCACCATGCCGGTAGGTTTGATCTTGGCGGTGACCAATGCTTGCAAGCCTAAACGGTCAGCCTCATCCTCGCTATCCCTGCTGAAATACATATTGCCCAACTGATGGGCTATCACTGCGGTTGCGGCATTGACGTCGCCCAACACCACCATCAGAGCCGCCGCCCAACCCAAGCTATTGATCATATTTTTCAAGGCGTGCCGTCTTTCGACATGCTGGATCTCATGTGCCAAAACCGCCGCCAATTCATCAGGGTTATCCGCCTTGGCAATCAAGCCCGAATTGATGATGACGAAACCGCCAGGTAGCGCGAAGGCATTGACGGCCTTGTCTTTTTTTATCAGCCAATGGTAGTGGTAACGGGAGTTTTGGGTAAGTTGCCTGCCAATGTTTTGGATAGTTTCGACAGCCAGACCTTCTTTGACAATATCGCCATCGCCCTCAATTTGCGCGAGGACTGATTGCCCAAGCTCTTCTTCTTGGGGTATGGACACCCTGTTTGCCAACCAGGATACCGTCTCATCATAGTGCCACCACAAAAACCCAAAGGATAAAACAAAGGCTGCGGAAATTGTCGCCAGGCTGCTCCACACCAAATGGATGCTTAACCGCCTTTTATGCCATTTGCCAAACTGTTGGCTTAGCGGGCTTGGCGCATTGTCCATGACTACCGCTATGTCGTTTTTGCCCATCAGCTTCAGGCTAAACGCTTCGCCCGTTGGCGAATACCAATGGAGATAAAACTCATCATGTTCAAATCCGCCAACACTCATAGTGACCTGCTCACAAGCGACAACCATCGCCCTGGCTTTGATGCACAAGCAATCCCCGCTGAAATTGGCGTCAACGGCGGCACCGGCCAACGGCAACTCTGGCCCGTATAATATCGCTTTAAAAATCTGCATTAGCACGCCCCCCTTATGTGTTAAGTTTGCCAAGGAACGTCAACAAGACAACGATGACGATAAACAACAAATAGAGCTTGCCTGCCACCCCTTTCGTATTGCCCAATGCCGCCATCTGCGCCAGCTCCAAACTTAAGCGGCGTTCCGGCAAGGATTGTAGCCACACTTTTCCTGGCCCTATCAGGCTGGCATAGAACAAACCTTCACCACCAAACAAGGCGGTCTTAATTTTGCCGGCATATTTGATTTCGTAAGTGACGGAAGGGCTTAATGCGACTAAACACCCGCTATCCACTTGAAGGACTTGCGCTGGCGCAAGCACCATTTCCGCCAATGCGCCACAGGCATTTATGAACACCAGGCCCTTGCCAGTAATGCGTTGCATGATAAAACCCTCGCCACCAAAAAAACCAACCCGAAGGCGTTTTTGGAACGCCAACTTCACTTCAATGCCTTCTTCGCCCGCCAGAAATGCCCCTTTTTGGCAAATCAACTCGCCCCCCATTTCCCCCAAATCCACTGCAACAATCTTACTGATACTAGGCGCGGCAAAGGCAACCCGTTGGGGCATATTCGAATCATTTCTATAGCGGCTGCTAAACAAAGCTTCACCGGTTAATGAACGTTTAAAGGCTTTAAAAAAACGCCCGGCCACACCGTAAGCCGATGGAGAACCGTCACCCAATACCGTCGCCACTTCAATATACCTGTCCATATACATCATCGCCCCTTGCTCCCCCACAACCGAGGTATTGGGTGGCAAAACAATTTGTACATACTGCAAATCCGAACCTTCAATTTGATACGAAATTTTCGGCATATGGGTTTCCCATAAAATGGTTGATAAGGGGTAGGTTGGTTCCAGGCTTTGCGGAGCTGTTTTTTTCCCTTTCAAAAGAATTCCAGTGCACATTAATCTTACCTGTGCCTATCCCACAAAAGCTTGTAAGCCGCAGTTATATTTATCATCACCCCAAGGTTTTGGGTAGTGAATACTTCACACATTGAAAAATTTATATGTTCAATGGTTTGGACAGGATGGATAAAGCGCAAAACGAAAAAACCCCAAATGCCAAGGCCTATGGGGTTTTTGTATTGAGTGGGGCGGGGATGGTTAGCTTAGGAAGGGCTGGATGGCTAAAGTCAAAATAAATGTTTAACCGCATCACGTTCTTCCCTCAATTCGGCTTCTGATGCCCGCATCCTTTGCAGGCTAAAATCGTTAATATCCAAGCCTTTGACAATGTTAAATTCACCATGGACACAAGTGACCGGATAGGAAAAAACCAAACCGGCCTCTATGCCGTAACTACCGTCAGACATCACCCCCATGCTGACCCAATCGCCTTCGTCGGTACCGAATATCCAGGCTTTCATTTGGTCTATTGCCGCATTCGCCGCCGATGCCGCACTGGATTGCCCCCTCGCCTTAAGGACTTCGGAGCCGCGTTGCTGGACGGTGGGGATAAAATCATTCACAAACCAGTCTTGTTCAACCAAGTCCAAGGCACGTTGGCCTTTGACCTTGGCATTATGCAAATCAGGGAATTGGGTCGCCGAATGGTTCCCCCAAACAGTCATGTTTTTTACGTATTTTGACCTTACGCCGCATTTTGCCGCCAAATAGCTGACGGCCCGGTTATGGTCCAAACGGCTCATTGAGGAAAAATTCTCCGGTTTTAAGTCCGGCGCATTTTTTATCGCAATCAGCGCGTTAGTATTGGCGGGATTCCCCGTGACCAACACTTTGACATCCCGGCTGGCAACGGCATTCAGGGCCTTGCCCTGCACCACGAAAATTTCCGCGTTCACCTCCAACAAATCTTTACGCTCCATACCCGGCGCCCGTGGACGGGCCCCGACCAAAAAAGCATAATCAACATTTTTAAAAGCCACTAATGGGTCGTCGGTCACCACCACGCGGTGCAATAGGGGGTTGGCGCAGTCCTGGAGCTCCATCACCACACCTTTTAAAGCCGTCATCGCTTGGGGTATTTCTAGCAAATGCAAGACCAGCGGTTGCTCTGGGCCTAACAACAAACCGGCGGTCAAGCGGAACAGCAACGAATAGCTAATTTGCCCGGCCGCTCCAGTGACTGCAATGTGAATTGGTGTCTTCATCTATGTTCCTTATTTTTTATTGTTTTCATTTTTAACCGCCTCATGTCAGACTTTCAAAACCACCGTCAGAATCCGCGCAATCGTACCATTCATACCTTTATAAAATCACGCTTTAATCCCGCATCCGGCGACAAGCTTAATCGCAGCACGCCTACAATTATCGCGTATAATACCGCACAAAATTAACCTCAACACAGACAATCAGATAACTCATGAAGAAGTTGTTATTCCAGTTTGATACCGATTTGCACCCCTCGGTTTTTGATACGGTGGTGGGGTATGACGGAGGTGCCGATCAGGTTATTGGTTACGGCGGACTGAGCCCGGAAAACGTCAAACCCCTGGTGGAAGGCGCCATTTTTACCCGCGCGCCCAAAGACAAAAAGAACACCGCGATTTTTGTGGGCGGCAGCGACATGGTTGCGGGGCAAGCCTTGTTTAATGCCGTGCAAAGCCATTTTTTCCCAGGTTTTCAAGTGTCGGTGATGCTGGACAGCAACGGCAGCAACACCACGGCGGCGGCGGCGGTCGCCAAATTGGCGGCCAGCGGCACGTTGGCCGGCAAAAAAGCCGTGGTCTTGGCAGGAACCGGCCCGGTCGGGCAACGCGCCGCCGTGATGCTCGCGCAAGAAGGCGCGACGGTCACCTTAACGGCACGGACGTTGGCCAGGGCCAAACAAGCCTGTGAAAACATGCAAACCCGGTTTGGGGTCACGCTTACACCAATGGAAGCGTTTGATAACGAAGCCCGCGCCCTGGCGATAGCGGATGCCCAAATCGTCCTGGCCACGGGTGCGACAGGCGTGGAATTGCTGAAACTGGAACACTGGCAGGATAACCCGAACATTGAAATGATCGCTGACGCCAACGCCACGCCGCCGTTAGGTATAGGCGGCACCGACATGATGGACAAAGGCATTGGCCGGCATGGCAAAATCATCTGGGGCGCAATTGGTTTTGGCGCGTTGAAACTGGCTTTGCACCGCACCTGTATCGCCCAGTTGTTCGAAGACAACAAACAGATTTTTGACGCCGAAAATATCTTCGCCTTGGCGAAAACAATGGCCTAATCCGTGGAGTCATTGACCAGCCAATTAAGGCGGCAGGCATCAGCCATTTTCCAAGCGGGCGTCGCCGCCGCCGACCCTTACCAAGCCGTCAAACACCACCTGCACTCTGACGGCGTATTGTTGGCGATCCGCCTGAACGATGGCAATACCCGTACCCGCCGCTGGACAAAAATCCATCTCATCGCCTTGGGTAAGGCCGCATGCGCAATGGCGAAAGCCGCACAAGAAAATATCCCCCCGCACCTGTTGGCAACCGCCATTGCCGTGACCAATTACGAAAATGCCACCACGCTGGACGGCATTGAAGTGATCGGCGCAGGCCACCCTTTACCGGATGCCGCTGGCCTACACGCCGCACGACGCATCTTTGAAATTGCCGGCGACGCCCGGCAAGGCGAACTGGTGCTGGTGCTGGTCAGCGGTGGTGGTTCGGCGTTGCTCCCCTACCCTGTTGACGGGATTACCCTAGCGGAAAAGGGCGCCACCACCGATGCCCTGCTGGCCTGCGGTGCGACGATTAACGAGATCAATTGCGTGCGCAAACACCTGTCGCAACTGAAAGGTGGCGGTTTGGCCAAGCGGGCTTACCCCGCCGATGTCCACGCCCTGATACTGTCTGACGTGTTGGGCGACGACCTCAGCGCGATCGCCAGCGGCCCGACGGTACCGGACCACACGACTTACGCGGATGCGGTAACCATTTTAAAAACTAAGCGGGTGTGGGACAAAATCCCGGCATCCGTGCACAAGCATCTGCAACAAGGTGAACTCGGAAACGTGCCGGAAACACCTAAAGCAGGCGATAAAATCTTTGACAACACCACGCAAACCCTGGTCGGCAGCAATGCAATCAGTGTCAAGGCCATGCTAAAAACCGCACAAGACCTAGGTTACCCCACCCGACTTTACAGCGGACATTTAGGCGGCGAAGCCCGCCTTGTCGCAGGGCAATGGGTGGCTGACGCTATCGCTATCCACCCTTCCCTAGCCTTATTGGCAGGCGGTGAAACCACCGTGACTTTGCAAGGCAAGGGTCTCGGCGGGCGGAACCAGGAAATGGCGTTGGCGTTTGCCCTGGCGGCGCAACAGCAAGGGTTAACCGGAAACTGGGTGTTCTTAAGCGGCGGCACCGATGGGCGCGACGGCCCCACCGATGCGGCAGGCGGTTTGGTTGACGCTGGCACGATAAACCGTATGATAGGCAAAGGCGATGCGGCGAGCCTGTTGGCAAACAACGATTCTTACCACGCCTTAAAACTCTCCGGCGATTTGCTGGAAACTGGCGCGACGGGCACGAACGTAGCGGACCTACAAGTGTTATTGATAGTTCCAGAAGCAGAAAATCGGCCATAGGGCTGCCCGGCAGCATTAGCCTTTGGCTTAGCCACCCAGATAATTCCAATCCTTTGCGTTAAGCCATGCCCGCTTAACCCCAAAACACCGAACAAACCCACCATCAGGAGATATAAATGTTCAATAAATCCATGTCCATTCAAGGCTTTGACGATGAATTATTTAACGCTATGGAAGAAGAGCGTCATCGTCAGGAAGACCACATTGAATTGATCGCTTCGGAAAATTACGCCAGCCCACGGGTGATGCAAGCCTTAGGCTCACAACTGACCAACAAATACGCCGAAGGCTATCCGGGCAAACGCTATTACGGCGGCTGCGAATTTGTCGATAAAGCCGAACAGCTCGCCATCGACCGTGCCAAAGCCTTGTTCGGCGCGGATTATGCCAACGTCCAACCCCACTCCGGCTCGCAAGCCAATATGGCGGTGTTAATGGCGATGATGCAGCCTGGCGAAACCTTACTAGGCTTGAGTTTGGCCGACGGCGGCCACTTGACCCACGGCGCGAAACCCAATTTCTCCGGCAAATTGTACAACGCCGTGCAATACGGCTTAGACCCTGAAACTAGCGAAATCAACTACGCACAAGTCGAAGCCTTGGCTTTGGAACATAAACCCAAAGTGATTATGGCGGGATTTTCGGCGTATTCCAGAATCTGGGACTGGCAACGTTTCCGTGAAATCGCCGATTTAGCCGGCGCGTATTTGGTTGTGGACATGGCGCACGTTGCAGGCTTGATCGCCGCTGGCCTATACCCCAACCCCGTGCCATTTGCCGATGCCGTCACCAGCACCACGCACAAATCCCTGCGCGGCCCACGCGGCGGTTTGATTGTCTGCAAAAGCAACCCTGACCTAGAGAAAAAATTCGACTCGAACATTTTCCCAGGCATCCAAGGCGGCCCGTCCATGCACGTCATCGCCGCCAAAGCCGTGGCGTTCAAGGAAGCGATGGAGCCGGAATTTAAAACCTACCAACAACAAGTGATCAAAAACGCGCAAGCCATGGCGAAAGTGTTTATGTCACGCGGTTTTGATGTCGTTTCCGGCGGCACTGACGACCATTTGATGCTGGTTTCCCTCATCGCCAAAGGCATCACTGGCAAAGCCGCCGACGCTGCACTAGGCCGCGCCCATATCACCGTCAACAAAAATGCCGTACCCAATGACCCACAGTCGCCATTTGTCACCAGCGGCATCCGCGTCGGCACACCCGCACCTACCACACGCGGATTTAAAGAAGCCGAAGTGACTGAAATCGCCAATATGATGTGCGATGTCATGGATAATTTGGAAGATGAAAGCGTGATTGCCTCCGTGCGCGAACGGATCGGCAATCTTTGCGCTAGGTTTCCGGTTTATGGGTAATTGCTGCTAATAGTTGGAGTCAAAAAAACCTGTTTTTTTTGACTCCTTTAATTTTTTAGAGAATACAAATGGAAAGCATTGAAATTAATGGTTTTTTAACCATCGATCACGCCTATTTTGAGATAAAGAAAATAAACATCTTAATTGGAGCGCAAGCTCAGGGTAAAAGCGTTATCGCCAAGTTAACTTATTTTTTCAAAAATTTTTTCTCCGATGTTTTTGTTGGATCAATTGAAAAACTTGAAACCAAACGAGGAATTGACAAAAAATGCTTATCTCAATTTGAACAAATTTTTCCTCGTTATTCATGGGTAAATCAAGAATTTTCAATTACCTATAAAAATGGAAATTGGAATGTATCCATTATAAGAACAAAAACTGGCAATAAATATACATTCAAGTTTTACTATTGTAAGGAGCTAGCGGATTTCCATAAGAAATTAAAAAGTTGCTACAAAGTAGCTTTAGATGAATTTGATGCTCAGGTCGAACAAGAAAATAGAAAAAAATCACATCGAAGAGAAATGATTTTTTATAAAACAATCTCAGAAAAAATTAATGAGTCTACATTCAGTAATGTATTTCAACCTCCTATATTTATCCCTGCAAGTCGATCTTTTTTTGCTAATCTTCAAAAGAATATTTTTTCATTTTTAGCTAGCAATATTGAGATAGATCCTTTTATAAAGGAATTTGGTTCACGCTACGAAAACTCCAAACGGTTTCATCAAGATGGCTTTTTTCGTCATGATGAGACAAATGAATCTGCTAGAAAAAAAGTTGATAAGCTAATTAGTGACATTGTTGTCGGAGAGTATATTTATTCAGACGATCAAGATTGGATATCTAATAAAGGTAAAAAAACCAATCTAGCCAACGCTTCATCTGGACAACAAGAATCTCTGCCTATGCTTTTAATTTTGAAAATATGGCCTTTTATTTATGGTGCAGATAGACCTTCGACTTTTTTTATAGAAGAACCAGAAGCGCATTTATTCCCTGTTTCTCAAAAGCAAATCATTAGCTTAATTGCATCAATATATAATACTTTTGGTCATTCTTTTTTTATAACAACGCATAGTCCTTATATTCTAACAGCGATAAATAATTTAGTAGTTGGACAAGATGCTTACAACAAAATAAGCGGAGATAAAAAAAGGTTAAAAAAATTGGAAAAAGTATTGCCTTCTGATGAACTAATCCGTTTAGAAGATGTTTCCGCCTACACGCTCAATAAAGGCAAACTAGAATCAATCATTGATTTGGAAAATCGTTTGATAGGTGCGAATCTGCTAGATGCTGTCTCAAATGAATTTGATGCGGCGTTTGGCGTTGCTACCGAAATCTTGTATGGTGATGATTAATGGACTATGGCAACTGTGCAACACTATCAAAAAATAAAATAATCACCGCTGAAGAAAATGGAAGAAAACTAACCATCAATAACCCTACGCTACGAAGTATCACAAAAGTTCAGGTTGATGGCTGTTTGCGCATTTCTGGAGGGAAACGTTGTGATTACCTATTTGAAATAGACCAACCCACTACGCAAGTCATCTACTTGGAACTAAAAGGCTGTGATATACCAAAAGCTTATGAACAATTAGCCGCAACTATTGATCTTTTTCGGTCAAAACACGATGGCTGTAAAAAAGTTTGCCACATTGTCGCCTCAAGAGTCCCCAAAGCAGGGACAGAAACTCAACAACTAAAAATCAAGTTGTTAAAAACCAAACAAGCGGAATTGATCGTTAGCACCAACCAAGCATTTGTTAATGTTTAAAAGCCGTTGATGGTTTATAGACCTCTTCCTGCCAAGCCCCAGACCTCACCGACCACCACTTCCCCATCGCCTTCAGCAAAGTCGAAGCACCGATCACCCACCACACCGCCGCTGCGCCATAGCCAAAATACACGGCGAACAGCCAGCTAAACGGGATGCGCAATAAATTCAACGGGGCTGACCAATACAATATCGAGTGGGTTTTGCCCGCGCCGCCCAGCACACCTTCCGCTAGTGATTCATAAGCGACAAACAACTGCGAAAACGCCAAGATTTGCGCATAACGCACGGCCTCGCCTAGCACCAGTGCGTCTTGGGTAAACAGGCCACACAGCAAAGTCGCGCCGAAGAAAAAAATGCCCGATACGGCCAGCCCTGCCATGGTCAATAGCTTAAACGCCAAACGTATGGCCTGTTTGGCTTCGTTAAGATTGCCTGCACCCAAGCTACGTCCGACAATGCTGGCGATGCCCATCGAAAAGCCCCAAAACACGGGCCATGTGAAACCTTCCAAAGCCGAAAAACCAATGCCTAGCGCGGCATTGACGGGCGCACCTAAGGGCGAAATCACCCAATGCAACATTGCGCCGTACACCAGGGCAAACATCATCGTCCCCCAACACATGGGCAAGCCAATTTTGGCAATTTTCAACACAGGGCGGCCCAGACCCAAGTCAGACCACCGGAATGGCGTAGTGCGCCGCAACAACACCAAACCTGTCGCGGCCGCCACCGCCTGGCTCAGCCCTGTCGCCATCGCCGAGCCGCCTATGCCATAACCCAATTGGTAAATGCAGACGGGGTTAAGCAGGATATTCAGCACCGTGGCGATAATTTGCAGTAGCAAAACCGTCCGGGTACAGCCAAAGGCTATCAATATTGCGTTCAAGGTCGGCATAATTGCTTGGGGCAGGCAATAAACCGCATGCCAGCGTAAGTACATCGAAGCCTGGTCGGCTACGGAATCGGACAAGCCCAGCAAATTCGTCAAGACCGGAGCGTATAGCCCGCTTAAGGCCAATACCATTGAACCCAGCAACACTGAGCCAGCCAGTGCGTTACCCATCAGTTGTTTTTGCCCGGCGGCTTGTCCGGCACCGACCGCACGGGCGACCAAAGAAAGCGTCCCGGCAGAAATGATGGAATAAATGGCGTAATAAGCAATCAGGATAAAAGTGCAGGAGGCGATCGCCGCTTGGGCTTCCACGCCCAGCCATTGCACGGCATGTTGGTCAATCACCCGATAGGCGTTGTCCAACATTGCCGATAGCGCGACGGGTAGGGTCAACGCGATAAGCTGTTTACTGCGGATAGTCATGATTATTTTTGAATGGATGGGAACAATGACCGGCTATACGCCCGGTTACCTTTACAATAAACCCTGCTAATGGGGGTTAGTCAAACCCACCGGCACCAAAACCTCTTCACCTTTGGCGTAAACACCACTACCCTCATGAAAAATTAGGTAGGGATGCGTTGATTTTCACTATACTTCCCAACCTGACATGATCCAAAGCAAACATCACGGGAACCAACATGGGTAAACTCTTCAACGATACCAAAACAAACCTGCTGATGGGTTTGCGCCTGGTATTTTTCCGGCCTTGCGGGGCAAACCAATTTGCCATCAACAGCGACCAACTCGTTGTGCTATTGATGCTCGATTTATGTTCGTCCATCGGTTTCGGCTTTTTGGCGGCGTTGCCGGAACCCGTCTTTGACATTTATGCTTTGCCGACTTACAGCTTAGGCCAGTTGGTGTTTTTCCTACTGATCTTCATCGTTTCCAAACTCTGGAAAAATCCTGGGATATTTTTAGCGGTGGGTGTGATGACCCTGAGTGCCTCGCCGCTCTTAAACGCACTGATCTATTGGGATTACTATTTGCAACGTAGCCCAAACGGGCCTGGCTCGTACGATAACTTATGGGGCACGCTAATCGCCCTGTATTGCTTAATCGCTTTAGGCAGGGTGTTCTATCTCGCCTTAGGCCGGTTGAAAGCACCCGCTGCCGTCACATGGCTAGCCATCATTATTAGTAGTGGCTTGGAATATTACTATTTCGGGGATTCCCAAAAATTTTGGTATTTAGCCGATCAAGACAGGCAAGAAGAAAAAGACCCTTGGGCTGAGTATCGGGCTATGGACGCGGAACAACTGATGTACCGCCAGCCGGAAATTCTCGCCACCGCCTTGCACACCTTGAAACCACAACGCGAACACCACAGCGATTTGTTTTTTGTTGGTTTTGCCAGTTATGCGGGTGAGGATGTTTTTTCCAAGGAAGTGACGTTCGCCAAAGGTGTGCTGGATGTCCGTTTCGATACCCTAGGCCATTCCATCAACCTGGTCAACCACCTGTCCACGCGCGACACTGTGCCGCTGGCTAACGGGACCAATCTCGCCGCCACGCTGAAATACATCGGTAAGTTGATGGATAAAAACGAAGACGTGCTGATGGTCTATTTGACCAGCCACGGCTCGGAAGACCACGAATTGTCGGTTTCATTTTGGCCGTTGGCCTTGAACGGCATCACCCCCGAAAAATTGCGCACAATGCTGGATGACGCAGGCATCAAATGGCGGGTTATCCTCATCTCGGCGTGTTACTCGGGCGGTTTTATCGGGGCTTTGACAAACGACCAAACCTTGGTTGCGACCGCCGCCGCAGCCGACAAAACCTCTTTTGGTTGCGGCACAAAATCGGAATTTACTTATTTTGGCGAAGCGGTGTTTAAAGACCAGCTCCCCCATGAACACTCCATCATTTCAGCCTTGGAACAAGCCCGCACCGCTATTGAACAACGTGAGAAGAGCGCAGACCTTACCCCTTCGTTGCCACAATTATGGGTGGGCAAGGCGATAAGGACAAAACTGGATAGCCTAAGCGAAGGGATCCGGCCCCGGCAATGTAAGCCCGATGCCAACAACGGGGTTTGTTAACTTTTTGAAACGTTTGCCGGCCTAGCCCCACAAGCGGTTGGCTTCGGCCATCGCCGGGCTGGGCTGGGCCGAAGCGGGCAACTGGCTTTGTCTTCCTGGCCAGCACTTGTGCCGGAAGCCAACCGCATTGGCCCTAGTGCTCAGTCAATGTTGAATTATCAGTATTATTTTCGTAGGGGCGAGCGGTTGCTCGCCTGATCGCTCCGGATGTTGGCACAGGCCATAAAAAAGGCGGACAACCGTCCGCCCCTACGGGTTTAGACTGACCCGACAAAAAATCAATGATTGAGCACTAGACCATTCCCGGCACATTAATCAACCATTTTCAAATTGTACTTCCTTACCCGATAACGCAAGGTTTCACGGGTTGCGCCTAAGGCCCTGGCGGCGGCCGTCAGGTTATTGTCCACCCGTTCCAATACGGTTTTGATGATAAACCGCTCCATGTCGTCCAAGGCCATACTGCCGTCTAAAGGCAAATTCAACGAGTCCCCGGACACATTGTTGATGGGTTTGCTAGTTGGCTGGCCGGGCAATTGCAGCCATTGGCCGGGGAACACCGGGCCATCGGCGAACAACACGCAACGTTCGATGACATTACGCAACTCCCTGACGTTGCCAGGCCAATGATAGGCCTTTAATTTCCGCCAAACCTCATCAGGAATATCCCTCACCTGTTTGCCCGCCTTGGCATTGTACTCGGCGACAAAAATCGGCACCAATTCATCCAGGTCTTCGACCGCTTCCCGTAATGGCGGCAAAATGATCCGGAACACGCTCAAGCGGTGGTATAAATCGCTGCGGAAGCCGCCGTCTTGGGACATTTGTTCCAAGTCGCGGTTACTGGCGGCAACGATCTGGACATCAACGCTGATTTCTTTCTCCCCGCCTAATCGCCGGACTTTGTGGTCTTCAATAACTTTCAACAGCTTGGCCTGCAAGTCCAACGGCATTTCGCCGATTTCATCCATAAACAAGGTGCCGCCATCGGCTTGTTCCAACAGGCCACGATGACGGCCAGACGCGCCAGTGAATGCGCCCGGCTCGTGGCCAAACAGTTCCGATTCCAACAATTCCCGTGGCAAGGCGGCGCAATTGACCTCTATCATCGGTTGCTGCGCCCGTGAACCGCCGTAATGGAGGATACGCGCCGCCAGGCCTTTGCCGGTGCCGCTTTCGCCGCCAATGATCAAGGCGCTGAACGGCACTTGGTTCAGTTTGCCTAACATCTGGCGGATGCCATTTGCCTGTTGGCTATGCCCCACATAAGCGTCCGGGGAATACTTGCGGTAACCTTGCCGGGTCTGGTCAACAACACGGCGTTGTATGGACGCGCTGCGTGCGGCGCTGGCAACCACTAAATCAAGGCGTTCCAAATCGCAGGGTTTTTCCAGGAAATCATAAGCCCCCAAGCGCAAGGCGCGGACAGAATCCGGTACGCTGCCATAGCCCGTCAAAAACAGCCATTCGGCATAGCCGGCATGTTTCTTAACCGTTTCCATGAAATCAAGCGCGTTGCCATCGGGCAAATTCATATCCGACAGTATCAACAACGGTTCAAGGTTTTTTTGCATCAATAGTGCTTTAGCTTCGCGTATGGTGCTGACTAATGCCACATCCCAGCCTAATTGGCGATAGTGGCGCGACAATTCCGAGCCCAGTAATTTTTCATCTTCAATGATAAGCAAGGTTTCAATCATCATGTTCTCCAGCAATACAAATGTCAGGTAGCAATACAGTGACGCAAGCCCCATGCGGCCGTTGGTTGCGCAGTTTAATCGTGCCCTCCAGATTTTTCACGAAGCGTTGCACCATTGCCAGCCCTAAACCCGTGCCGCGCTGGCGGCTGGTACGGAACGGACGGATGCCGTAATCCAGCATGTCTTGGTTGAATCCCGGGCCATTGTCTATCACATCAATGCCCAAGCCCCTGCCCCGGTTACCTATATAAACGTTTATACGTATAAAACCCGGTTGGTTATCCAAGGCGTCTGCCGCATTTAACAGCAAATTTAACAACATCTGGCGGGTTTCGCTTTCCGGCAAATGGACCTTCAACACCTCAGGTGCATTGATTTCCAGTTGGATGCATTCGGGGATTTGGTAACGCGTTAAAGCCGTCAGGTCCCGGATCAATGCCGACATATCAAAATAACTGGCGATTTCCGGGGTGTGTTTGCTTTGGTTGAGCATATCGCTCAGCAACACCGCAAGCCGTTTCAATTCTGAATTGATCAGGTCGATGCGCTCGCCTTGCTGCTGGTCGTCAATTTCCCGCCGCAGGTTGTTAAAGGCCATTTGGATGCCCGCCAAGGGATTGCGTATTTCATGGGCCAGTTCGGCGGCAACTTCACCGATAGCAGCCAAACGTTCGGCGCGGGCCAAACTGTATTGCTGCTCCAACAGGGCTTGGGTCGCCAGCCTGACTTCATGTTGTAGGGATTGGGCATACAAACGCTTGGCTTCTTCCAGTTCCGCCAAATGTATGACCATCACGTTATAGCTGTTGAATACCGGCAACAACAAGGGGTCAAGATGGGCCGTCGTGATCGGGGTGAAGTTTTCTTCCGTCAACCGTTCCAATAATTTGCTCAAGTCATTCAGAGGATGGAGGATGCGCGAATACAAGAAACCGATCGCCCCGACCAAAATCAGCGTGAATGTCGCCAGGGCGATATACAATTCATTTTGGGTATTGAAATTGATGTCTTCCAGGGATTTTTCCCGTTGCAAGGCTTCGTATTCCAAAGTTTCGTCCATAATCTTTAAGGCTTTTGACAGGCGCCCGTTCTTTTCCTGTTGGTCAAGTTCGGCAACCCCTTTAAGCATAGTCCGCAATTCAGCCAGATTGGCTTTCGTGATATCCGACAAGTAGCGCTTATCTTCCATCAGCTCTTCCATTTCCTCCAAGGTTTTCGATAAGGCAACTGGCTGTAGGTTATCATTGTTTTCGATTAAATAACCGATGATCGACTGGTGCAGGCCAACTGATATTTTTTGGATGCGGTGGGAATAATCCACATAGGACAAGACGCTTTCAAAATGGTGGAAATTACGCCAAATCGTCCCGCCAAGAATCCCGATGGCCATAAACAAAAGCCCCAAGAACAGCATCGCACGGACTTTGGCCGGGCGCGACAAAATCGGTTTCATTGGATTTTCCTGGACAACGGTTGGAAGAAGGTTTGGGGATACGGGCATATGCACAACAACTTGTTTAATAAGCCGGCTGTAACCTTTAACATTTTCAAAGTTATGGCGGCCGGAACGGGTTTGTCACCCGTTCCGTAACGTGCCCTTAAGCCTATAGCGGCTTCGGGGCGTAAGCCATGCTCATTTAACACGGTAGCTAGGGTAGCTGTATATCGCAGACCCATAAGCTTGGTCAACGTATTCAATCACCACCTCATGGGATTGGTGCGGCACATTGCCAGGGTAGCTATATATGGCGGGCCCGTAGCCAGTGTTCACATAAATAATCTCGGCATCCGCAATTGTCCGCGCCGCAATCGGATTGGGCGCATTATGGATGGTGTAAACTGCCGCACTGTTGTCGTAAATCAAAGTGCCGGAAGCCTGGGTATCAGCGTTTGCGGTTGCCATGTTGGCAATAGCCATGACCGCGATGACGGCAGCGGTCATTTTTATCTTGGTTTTCATGATAATTCTCCTAATTATAGTTATTGGTCAAGCCGTACCTTTGCGACTTTGCGAATCGCCCCAAAGGCTTGTCGTCCAGCTTGGTAATAACTATACGAGCGAATTACCTATAAATAAAATTGATTGTTTTTATGATGTTAATTGATTAAGACTATGATTAAGCAGCACGGTTAAAGCCGCTGCCATACATCGGCATAGCCCAGAAAATCGTCCGGCAAGTGTCTCGAGCGGGGAGCCAACGGCTATCCCTTAAACCAACCACCATCGCCACCTGCTTATCTAAGCCTTGAGCCCAACAGCCTGGCATCACATGCCCGGCATTCCTCTGGATTTTATATTTTGGCCCGGTGAAGTGGCCGGGCCTAGTTTTGGCGTTGGCGCCACCTGGAAAGGCGCTAGGATTAGTCCAAAAGGGCATGGGTGATGGCAGGAAACCTCATCAAGGCCTTACCTATCTGGATGGGCAAAAGCCCCCCAGCAGCTGATGAAATCGGGCACACCGGGCATATCCCTACGCAACGGCTAAGGAAAAAACCGGAATGGCCTGTACCTACATAAGGTCGATGTAGGCCATTAAAGCGCCACCGATGGCCGTTCCCACACCATCGTCGTTTCTGGTTTCACTTCACGGGACAATAAGTTTTGTACGGCAATGAGCGGGTCAAGGCCTTCGTAGAGCACCTTGTAAGTTTGTTCGGTGATCGGCATATCAATTGCGTATTTTTTTGCCAGCAAATACGTTTGTTTAGCGGCGGAGAAACCTTCGATTTCCTGGCCTATTTCCCCGAAAGCACGCGCTATGCTTTTGCCTTTTCCTAACGCCAACCCAAAACGCCTATTTCTGGACTGGTCATCAGTACAGGTCAGCACCAGATCACCTAGCCCGGCCAAGCCCATCAGCGTTTCTTGCCTGCCGCCCAATTCAATCCCTAAGCGCATGATTTCCGTAAGTCCCCGGGTAATCAAGGCGGCCCGGGTATTCGCGCCAAAGCCCAAACCGTCAGCGATGCCTGCTGCGATTGCCAAGACATTTTTTACCGCGCCACCGACTTCCACACCAATCAAATCGGAACTGGTGTAAGTGCGGAAGCGGCCGCTATGGAAAATATCAGCAAGTTGGTTGGCAAAATCCGCTTGAAAAGAGGCAATGGTGATGGCTGTAGGCAGGTCTGCCGCAACTTCACTGGCAAACGAAGGGCCTGAAATAATGGCGGCAGGCGTGGCACGGGAAAAAACTTCGGCAACGGTTTCATGCAACAGCGAACCGTTATCGGCATTAAAGCCTTTAGTTGCCCAAGCGATTTTTACGTTATCGGGCAGATAAGGTTTTATTTTAAGCAGCGTGGTTTTGAACGCGTGGCTGGGGACGCAGACCATCAGTACATTACTGAAATTGGCGGCATCAGTTAATTGCGAAGTTACGGCAAGCGGCTCAGGGAAACGTTGGCAAGGCAAGTAGCGTTGGTTTTGCCTGTCATGGGCTAATGCCGCCATATGTGCGGCATTATGCCCCCATAACAAGGTTTCGCAACCATTTCTAGCGGCTAGAATAGCCAGTGCGGTTCCCCAGGATCCCGCACCCAGGATGGCTATACGTTTATCCATTAAGCTTAGTTGATAGTGCCTGTGCCAGGTGCTTGTTGCAACTGCTGTAAATGTTGGGCGTATAAGGCATCAAAATTTACCGGGGCTAACAGCAATTGCGGGAAACCGCCACGGGTAACGAGGTCTGAAATGGCTTCACGAGCATAAGGGAAAAGGATGTTAGGGCAAAAACTACCCATCATCGGCCCCATCTCCTGATCGCTGAAACCGCCCAGGGCAAAAATTCCGGCCTGGTTAACTTCAACCAAATAAGCGGTCACGTCAGCGCATTTGACCGTGATAGTGACCTTAAGGGTAACCTCAAAAAGGTTTTGTTCCAGCGTAGAAACATTGGTCGCCAGATTAAAATCAACGGCAGGTTCCCATTTTGCGGTAAAAACAGCAGGGGTATTGGGGGTTTCAAAAGACAAGTCTTTTGTGTAAATTTTTTGGATGGAGAACTGTTTTTCTAAAGTGTTATTGTCTTCGGCCATAATTAAGGTGGTTTGGTGGGTGAAAAAATAGGGTTGCTAGGCTTTCTTTTTGTTTTTGCTAATTTTTACAGGCAGCTTGTAATCGCCTTCCCATGCGGCCATGCCGCCAGTGATCACAAACACTTGTTCAAAGCCAGCTTTAGTCAAAAGCTTGCCTGCGGTCGCAGAACGGGTTCCGGTTTGGCAGGCTATCAATATCGGGGTTTTCTTGTAAGTCTCGAGGCTGGCCAATTGTTCCGGCAGCTTGCTTAAAGGCGTGTTCATGGCATTTTCAATGTGGCTTTCCGTAAACTCCAAAGGCTCACGCACATCAATAATGACAGTGTCCTCATTATTCATCTTGTTGACCGCCAGCAAAGGGGAGATCACCGTGAATTTTTTAAAGGCGGACTCGAAGAAATCTTGTACTAACAAATAAGTTACGATAATTAGGGCAAGCGATAATATATAATGGTTTAAGGCAAATTCTATATAACGGTCCATGAGGTTTCGTGGTTTTTAGGTGGATTGTTTAAGTGTGGTAAATGGGGCTCAGATCAATGTTTAGAACAAAATACATCCCGCATCATTTCAATTAGCAATATCATACGCTCATCATCAATGTAGTAATAAACGCGGTTGGCCTCTTTTTTTGAACCCAGGATGTTTTTTTCCCTAAGTATTGACAAATGTTGTGAAATGTTGCTTTGGCTCGTGCCAACTTGCTCAACGATATCTTGCACACTAATTGAATTCTTCCCCAAAAGGCACAATATCTTTAGCCTTAACGGATGGGACATCGCTTTTAGGCACCGTGCCGCTTTGGCTATGTCATTTTCATCGTATAAAATGTCTTCTATTTTAGCGTCCATACAAGTATTTAATGTCGAAGGGTTATGATTCCTTATAAAAACCAAGAAATCATTGATTGATCATTGGTACAGAATTATTAACCAATAGCAAGCAACGTGTATTAATATAACAAACATCGAGCAGTTGTTATTTTGTCAAGTTTCGCAGCCCAATGGATTACAATAGCTGCGAATTTTGCAAAATGATACCTTACTTTTTTACATTTTGGGTAACTGATAATGCCAACAGGCAAGTTAAGCAGGCATTGTCCATGGGTTAGCCGATTTTATTTTTTATGTCCTGAGATAAATAAAGCATGTTAAATCGACCGGAGCCTTTAGTGTTAAAGATCCTTGATAGGCTTGGCCAATCCCCTGAACAGAAAAATAATGCCACCGTCATGACGGATGCCAACGGTGGTGTCCGCCATGCCCCGCAACAGCTATTGGCAACACCACAGCCAGCCTTTTTAGGTGCCGGACAAACCGTTGAAATGACGGGCGAACCCTTGCTTAAAGCCGCCTGACCGGAGAATGGAAAAGACGCTTTTTTTTTCTTTATTGTTCGGGGCTTGGCTACACAATGCGCAAGCCATTGACCAATGGGCTGGCCCAGTTCATGAGGCCAGTGACGATCAGGACAGTATCCAGCCAAGCAGCCAGGATACCCCCCCTACCCTGCCCCAGGACAATTTAGAGCAATTATTGGCAGACGTTGAAAAACGTTATGGGGAAACCGCATCCCTATTACGGTCATTGCTCCGGCAAATTGAAAACAAGCGCCGGAACATAGATAGGATAGAGCTTGATATTCTTGCCAACCAAAGGATGATAGCAAAAGAAAGGAAGGAATTGGCAGGCCAAGTTAAAGCCGCTTACCAAATGGGGCAACAGGAAGAGTTGAAATTGCTCCTTAACCAGCAAGATCCAGCCTTATCTAGCCGGATGATGATATATTACAGCTATATCAATAAAGCGCGTTTGGCAAAGATCAGGCAATTGGAGCAGTCTATCCAAGACTTGGAACAGCTGGATAAACAACGCCAAACCGAAACGGAGTTGCTTGAGCAGGACCTTAAGGAAAAAAAATTGCAACAAACCGCCCTTAACGAAGTCAGGAAACAACGTAACGCATTGTTGGCGGACACCCTAGCCACTTCTTATGAAGAACAGCAGCGTTATTTATCCGAAAGCGAAAATAAACTGAGAAACCTAATTGCCAATTTGCCCCAGGAACTAGGCATTAGCGCCAATACCGCATCTGTTGAAACGCCCGCGCCGGACGGGCAGGAACCTCCCCGCAATGAATTTAACGATTTGCAAGGCAGTTTTGATAGCTTAAAAGGGAAGTTGCGCTGGCCGGTACAAGGCAAACTGGTACGGAATTTCAGCGATACGCAAACCGAAAATGCACAAAACGGTGTGTTGATTGAAGCAAAAGAAGGGGTTGAAGTCCATGCGGTCGCGGGCGGCAAAGTGACTTTTGCCGATTGGATGCGCAGCTACGGGTATTTGATCATCATTGATCACGGTGATGGTTATATGAGTTTGTATGCTTTTAACCAAAGCCTGGACAAACAGGTGAATGACACAGTAAAAGCCGGCGACGTCATCGCCACCGTCGGGCAAAGTGGCGGGCGCAGCCGCCCCGGCTTGTTTTTCGGCATACGTAAGAAAGCTGTCCCCGTTAGTCCATTGCAATGGTGCCGCAGCGATTAAACCACCGCGTTAAAAAGAGTATCAAAATTATCGCTCACATTGATGAGTGTAGACCAATAGAGGATTTGGAGTTTTAAGACACATGCTAAAAAAGAAAAATGTATTTATCTTGTCGCTAGGCATCATATTGGGTGTTGTTGTAGGTAACTGTGGCAGTGTCTTTGCAGATAAAGAAGGCCTTGAACCGGTATCGGATACTTTACCTTTTGAAGATTTACGGACTTTCACCGAAATTTTCGGGCGCATCAAACGTGATTATGTCGAACCCGTATCGGACAAAAAACTGCTCGAAGATGCGATCCGCGGCATGTTAAGCGGGTTAGACCCCCACTCCGCCTATCTGGTCGCCGATGAATACCAGGAATTGAAAGAAGGCACCACCGGCCAATTTGGCGGCTTGGGCATAGAAGTCACCATGGAAAACGGTTTCATCAAAGTGGTTTCCCCTATCGACGACACCCCGGCGCAAAAAGCGGGTTTAAAAGCCGGTGACCTGATTGTCAAACTGGACGACAAACCCGTAAAAGGGATGAGCTTGGCTGATGCCGTCAAAACCATGCGGGGTGAACCCGGCAGCAAGATCCTCCTGACGGTGGTGCGTGAAGGGGCGGAAGCGCCGCTCAAATTTAATATCGCCCGCGACATCATCAAAGTCAAAAGCGTCAAAAACAAAATATTGGAAAAAGGCTACGGCTATGTGCGCATCAGCAGTTTCCAATCCGGCACCGGTGACAACCTTGCCGAATCAATTACTGCCCTGAAAAAAGACAACGGCGGCAATTTGAAAGGCTTAGTGCTGGACTTAAGGAACAATCCTGGCGGCGTCTTAGATGCGGCCGTAAAAGTCAGTGACGCCTTTTTGACCAATGGCCTGATTGTCTATACCGAAGGCCGTATTGAGAACTCGGAAATGCGCTTTAACGCCGCCCCGGATGATTTGATTGATGGCGCCCCCATCGTCGTCCTGATTAACTCGGGCTCGGCATCGGCCTCCGAGATTGTCGCCGGAGCCTTGCAAGACCAAAAGCGCGCAATCATCATGGGCGAAAAGTCTTTCGGCAAAGGTTCCGTGCAAACCATTTTACCGACAACCAACGGGGCCGCCATCAAACTGACGACCGCGCGCTATTTCACGCCATCCGGACGCTCCATCCAAGCTGAAGGCATCGAGCCAGACATATCATTGGCCAGGGTGAAATTGGAAACGCTCGATAAGTCAGAATTCACGCCCGTGAAAGAAGCGGATTTGTCCGGGCATCTACAAAATAACAAAGGTAAAACCAATGGGGCAGGCCTACCTGATAATAAAGAGAAAGAGGATTTGGACGTGAAAGATTATGCGCTCTCCGAAGCCTTGAATTTATTAAAAGGCATCAGCATCATGAAAACCCGATAAGCTTTCATGCCCTTCATAACCGGGAGCTTCTGGCTTCCGGTTACCGTTATTTGCCAACCTTAACCGGCAAGCTTTTTTAACGTTGAATTCAACCGCTGCAACGCCAACCGCAATTCCCCGTCACGAATGCTGAGGCTTTGTTTCTGCATCATATCCAGGGTCGCGGCCGAGGGGATCTTGGCTTTAAACACAGGTTGTGAAACCGCCCCAGTGTTCACGGTCATGATTTTTATCTGCACTTTTTGTACGCCCCCACGTGTTAGCGGCTCAATATTCGCCAGCATGGCCTGGGTATAAAAACGCAATTGCGAAGCCCACATCGCCGAATCGGTATAGACCACCAGGGAATTCCCGCTGATCAGACAATGGCAGGCATGTTTTGCCAGATTTTCAGGCAACCCGCGACGGACATGCTGCAAAATCCGCTTTTGCTGTTCAATTTGGCTATGGAAAAAACCGAGGATCCGGTTTTGGAAAGCCAGCGGAATATGGAAAGGCTTTTTTGGCATAAAATACTCAGGCTAGTTTGCACCTATTATAACCACCGTCCGGCCAACCATAACCATTTCGCCGCTTTTATTGTTTATCAGCTTTTAATAATTCATGTTAGTACATCTTAAGACCCTGGGCTGCCGCCTGAACGAAGCGGAACTGGAAACCTGGGCGCAGGCCTTCCAAAAATCAGGCCATCAAATCACCCGCCAAGCCGAAGCCGCCAATCTGGTGGTCATCAATTCATGCGCCGTAACCCAAGACGCCGCGCGTAAATCCCGCAATCTGATCCGCCGTATCCACCGCGACAACCCCCAGGCAAAACTCGTGGTCAGCGGCTGTTATGCGACCTTGAACCCTGACGAAGCCGCCGCATTAATGGGTGTTGATCTGGTGGTCAGCAACCAGGACAAAGGCCAACTGGTGGAAAAGGCCCTGGACGAATTGGACATGGGCACCATGCCCGCCATGTCCACCGAACCGGGCGAAATCTCCCTGTTCACCCGTGGCCGGCAACGCGCCTTTGTCAAAGTCCAGGATGGCTGCCGTTACCGGTGCACGTTTTGTATCGTCACCGTCGCCAGAGGCGAAGAATCCAGCCGCACAGTGCAGGCCGTAGTCGATGAAATCAATGCGCTGTACGCCCAAGGCATTACCGAGGTCATTCTGACAGGCGTCCATTTAGGCGGTTATGGCAGCGATTTAGGGCTTAATTTGGTGGCCTTGGTGCAAGCCATCATGGATCGGACGGCCATCCCTAGGTTGCGCTTAGGCTCATTGGAACCTTGGGAATTTACCGAGGGTTTTTTCGAACTGTTCCAGAATCCCCGCATCATGCCGCACCTGCACTTGCCCTTGCAAAGCGGTTCCGACAGCGTCTTACGGCGTATGGCGCGGCGCTGCAAAACCGAAGAATTTGCCGGGATCGTCCAACAATTACGCGCAAAAATCCCGCACTTCAATATCACCACCGACATCATCGTCGGTTTCCCGGGAGAAACCGAACAGGAATGGCAAGAGAGCGTCGATTTTATCAAGCGGGTTGGGTTCGGGCATATCCATATTTTCACTTATTCGAAACGGGAAGGCACCAAAGCGGCCAGTTTACCTAACCAAATCGCTAACGAAATCAAAAAACAGCGTAGCCAGCAACTTCATGAACTGGCAAACTCAATGAAACAACAATTTGCCAAGGCTAATTTGGGGCAGGTTTTTCCGGTATTATGGGAAGCCTACAGCGAGCCCTATGGGGAAGGCAAGCAACGAGTATTTGGATATACGCCCAATTATCTTCGTGTAGGGTGCGTCATCAACAACGGCGAATCTTTAGAAAACCAAACCCGCAATGCCAAAATCACGGCATTGGCTGAACATTGCCTATCGGCCGATTTGGCGCCATAACACAAATCCGACTGAAACCACGATCATTTTAATCCCCCCTATGGCATTGTTTTTATTATATGTTTAATGATCCGACAGCCATTTAGCGGACGTTAAGAATACCAGGGGCAGCACATTACCTCACCCGAAAACCGTACGCTTTTGCCAATAACGGGTTGACAATAACAGCCCCCCCTTATCCATTGATGGGGATTTTTTCGACCACAATGTTGCCATCTGCCAGGGACATGGCAAAACCATGCCTGCCCTGACGCTTGACCTCGTACATGGCTTGATCGGCAACCTTGTACAATTGCTCTATGGCCTGTTCCCGGCCTCCATTGATAGCTATGCCGATGCTGGCCCCAAGCCGCACTACCACGGTAGGGCTGATCCTGATGGGCATACTGACCGCAATGCAAATGTCCTTGGCAATCTGCCGGGCATAGTCGGCGGACACACCATCCACAAGGATAATCAGGAACTCATCACCACCCAGCCTCGCGGCAATATCGCTGGCACGCACACAATTCTTAAGCCGCGCGGCAATTTCAACCAAAACATAATCGCCCGCATCATGGCCATAGGTATCGTTGATCTCCTTGAAAAAATCCAAATCTAACATAAATAAAGCCAGCGGGGTTTCTGCGCCTGTGCGGGTGCCGATTAGTTGTGCCAGCAGCCGCTCGGCGGCGGGCCTGTTAAACAAAGCCGTCAGTGAATCATGGTCAGCTTCGTGCCGGATGCTGGCCTCGGCCACAATGCGGTCGGTGATGTCGTAAACGACACCTTCGAAACAGACACCATGCAAAGCATCCGTTTGCCGTGAAAGTATGCAGTGGACCCAGTTATTTGAGGCGTCCCCACGCTTTTTTAAACGCAAATCCTGAACGACTGACAAGTCCCTACCGGCGGCTATAGCCATGAGCTCCCGCATGAGTTCCGGCTCAGCGAAAACCAGTTCAGGGAAATTCTGCCCAAGCAACTCTTTAGGCGATAAATGGGGCAATGCGATGACCTTCCCCAAGGCCGGGTTTACAGTCAACAACCTTCCCGTTGCATCCAGCAAGAAAATGCCGGCGCTCGTCGTTTCAAAAATATTGCGCAACTGGCGCTCAATAACCTCGATTTCCTCACGTAACCCATGCTCTGCGGAAAATTTTTCCTGCAATGTTTCCAACAGCCTATTGATGTCTTCCACCAGTTGTCCCAGTTCGTCATCGTGGTTACGCGGCAATGGCCCCAAACGTTCCTGCTCCCCCACCCTGATGGCGTGCAAGGTATTGGACACCTTCATTAATGGAAGCGAGAGGGATGACCGTACGATCAACAACACGATCAAGGCGGTTAGGCCGATCAGCACAGATGAATTCAGCCCACTGAGCAAGGCGCTGTGCCGGGCTTCCAAAAGGTTGTATTGCGCTTCAGGGGTAATGGCCAGGCTACCAATCACTTCCGCCTCGCCAAAAGGCGAGTGCAACGTGCGGACAACCCCGGCTTGCCAAGGCACCTCGGTGTCTTTTGCCTTGGCCAGTTGCAGGCCTTGGGTACTGCTCAAGCGGGCCTCATGGACAATATCATTACGCAACAGGCCTTTGAGCACATCCTCGCCGATAGTGCTGTTATTGGAATAGGCGGCGATGGCGGCGGTGCTCTCCACCGTGTCAAGCAGTTGGTTGAGCATGACCAGGGTCTTTTCATTGGACCTGTTGAGTTCGGTAATGAAGAAAAGCACCGACGTGATTGCCGAAAACAGCAATGCAACCCAAAAAACTGTCTTCGCCAGTTTATGGTGAAGGTAGTGTTTTTTCACGGTTTCCACGGCTGCACCAATAGCAAGACACGGATAGTGCCATCCACGCGTGTTTTGTCGATATACCCGATGGCGCCTTCATTTTCCCGGACTGTTTGCAATACCGCCTCATCATCAGGCAGCCGTTGCGGCGGCGAGGCTTGACCGGTGAACATGATTCTCGCCCAGTAGGCATTGATCTGTTCGACGGGGCGCCCGGTTAGTTCTTCGTAAAATTCGGCACGCAGGGGGGAAGATTGGTCTATGGGCAGGGCGAACTTGCCATTGGGGAAGATGCGCGTGCGGCCCATAAAAATATCTTGTACTTGCTTGGCTGTAAGGCTACTAAAGTTGCTTTTAATATGGGCGATGACCGCCACATCGGCTTGGGGCACTGGCATAGCCATGGCCGAAAGGAGCGAAAAGAAGGGGATGAGAAACTTTTTCATGTCAAAACACGAAGTCCATACCGACTGACCAGACGTTGACAATGTCGGGCGTCGGGCCGGACGCAGGCGCCAGCCATAATGCCGTGCCATTGTCGCCCAGCCAGTAATGGCTCCATTGTGTCTTAAGGGCGACATGCTCGTGGATATCCCAGCGTAGGCCTAATGAAATTGACTTCTCATCCACGCCTATAAGATTGGATAGGCGGCCAATGGAATTTTGTAGCGCAGCCACCGCCGGGACAGGCGCCAAAGGATTGGAAAATTTAACCCGGTTATTCAGCGTTTCCGAGATGCCGAACAGCGAGTACAAGGTCAGTTTTCCAAAGCGCCTGCCCAGGCTGAAATAGCCATTCGCCACGCTGGGATAGGTGATCAGGTCTGTATCGATATAAGAGGCTTCCAGTTGCGTCAGCCAGACACCGTCATCATAAGCCAAGCCGATGGAACTGTAATGGAAGGCCTTATTCTTGGTGGAGATTTGTTGGCTAAGGGATTGCGCACTGGGCCAGACGGTGTTGACCGCCGCGTTATTAAGTCCGTCCAATACTGGTTGCAATGGCGCCAGTTCAAGGTTATTCAGCAAATAGCTGTAACTCATGCGGACATTCCAGTTCCCGACTTCATACGCCAATTTGCCGCCGGCAATGGACAAGCTTCGGTCGGCTATGACAGAAGAGTTAGGGATGGGGATTTGTATGAAACTGTGGCCACCGAATGCCTTGATGGTCATTATGCCTTCGCCAACCGTGAATTTCTTGGCAATGTCCGCGCCATCAAAATGGTAGATGGGCAACCCCCCGTAAAATTCATGGGGGGGGCGCATCCATAAATAGGCATATCCGACGTTACGGTATTCCGACAGCATAAAAGTATCGAAACCCAAGCGCCCTGCCCGGATGTCCAGGTTATCCGCAGGCCGCCAACGTAGAAAAGCCCACTCCAGGTTTTGCTCTAAAAAATCACCCGTCGTATTTCGCGCAACCCATTGCACCGTCGCGTGCCATGAGCTGTTGATGGCCGCATCTAGCTGCAGCCCCAAGCGGGAATCGCTGTCAAAGCCCCAGCTATCCGTCACGCCCGGCGTTTCTTTAGTGGTGCCCCGAAAACTGAGCTGGCTAGTGTCCGTGCCGCTGGCGCCCAGTGTGCCAAATCCCGTGACGGTAAAATCCGGATAGGAATCTTTAGCAAACGCGGTAATGGCAACCCAAAAAAGGAGCATTGTGGTTAATGAACGGATGGTTTTCATAGTATCTTTAGGCTTATATCACCGTTAAATCTTGAAAATGTCCCTGCGCAGGCATTGGGCGGCATTTCCACGGATAATCCAGTTGACCACGCCTCGCCAGCAAAGCCAGTGTAGCAAATATTTAGCCCCTACACCGCTAAAGTGTTCCGCCCGCTTGGCCGGCGCAACCATTTTCGATGCCCGTAATGCACAAGCGCAATTAATCCTGATTAAGACGGTGTGCAATACCCGCCAATGCTTTGGCCAATAATTCCGGGTCACCCGATTCAAACTGCAAGGCTTCGGTCTCTTTCCGTAGCCAGGTAAATTGCCGTTTCGCCAATTGCCGTGTTGCGGCTATGGCTTTTTCAGTCATGGTTGCCAAATCTGTTTGGCCTTGCAGATACTCCCATGCTTGCCGGTAACCCACGGCACGGATGGCCGGTAGCGTCCCATCCAAGTCACCCCGCAAGTATAGTGCCTGGACTTCTTCCAGAAAACCCTGGGCCAACATTTGCCGGAAACGTTGGGCAATTTTTGTGTGCAAAATAGCGCGGTCTGAGGGGGCGACTATCAATTTACTGACATGGTATGGCAAAATTTGCGGGGTATCAGCAAACAAATCCGATAACGGTTGGCCGCTCAGCTCATACACTTCCAACGCCCGTTGCACCCGTTGCGGGTCATTAGGGTGGATTCTGGCGGCGGCTTTCGGGTCTACCGCCGCCAAGCGTTGATGCAGCATTTCATTGCCAAAGTCAGCCAATTCCTGGTCTAGCCGCGCCCTGATAGCAAGGTCGGCTTCCGGCAATTGCGCCAAGCCCTTGCTTAAGGCATTAAAATACAACATCGTGCCACCGACCAATATCGGCAATTTTCCGCGCCGGGTAATATCCGCCATGATCGCCAAAGCTAGGGTGCGGAATTGCCCCGTCGAGAACGCTTCGGACGGGTCAAGGATGTCGATAAGGTGATGCGGGATGCCGCCGCGTTCAGCTACGGCCGGCTTCGCGGTGCCTATGTCCATGCCTTTGAAGACTAATGCGGAATCGACGCTGATGATCTCACCATTAAGTTGTCGGGCCAATTGCACGGCTAAGGCGGTTTTGCCCGACGCGGTTGGCCCCATCAAGAAAATGGCGGGGGGATTTGGATTCATAAAATGCTGTACCTAAATGTTAGCCCAAAAATATGAAAAAACCTGAAACCGACTTAGATCGTGTTTTAAAAGCGTCGGAAGAGGTTCAATTAGGCGGCACAAGGCAAGGCGGCAGGTATTAGATATGCCGGACACCTAACCGCATTGAAATTGCTTATGGCGGCAGCTTTCTAGCTAACAAGCCGCCAATCCACGCCCTGGAAAACCTACATCCAGAACCACTACTGCCCACGCAAAAAGAACCTGTCCAGATCACCTGTAGATAGCGCAATCCATGTCGGGCGGCCATGGTTACATTGCCCGCTGCGTTCGGTTTTTTCCATATCCCGCAATAAGGCGTTCATTTCATCAATAGTCAAGCGGCGTTGGGCGCGGATGGAGCCATGGCAGGCCATGGTTGCCAACAATTCCTGGATATGTTCCTGCACCCGCTGGCTCATGCCGTGTTCGGAGACATCCGCCAACACATCCCGCAGCAAGGTTTCCACATCGGTGTTGCGCAATAAGGCGGGGACTGAGCGCAACACCAAAGTTTCCGGGCCGAACCTGTCCAGTTCAAAACCCAAGGCGGTGAAAACCGCCTGTGAATGCTCCGCCAATTCTGCTTCGGCAGGGCTGACGGTGATTTTAATCGGCAACAGCAACGGTTGGCTGACAACCGTGCCTTGCTGGTATTGTTGCTTCAGGCGTTCGTAAGTGACCCGTTCGTGCGCGGCATGGGCATCGACCAAAATAATGCCCGTACGGGTTTCGGCAAGGATAAAAATATGGTGCAAATGGGCGATGGCATAGCCTAGCGGAGGGTAATCCGTTGATGCTCCAGTATCCGCGTGGACAGCCGCCAACGGCTCCGGTGCAAGTTTGGCATATTGGCGGATTTGTTCTTCGACTTGCAACGGCACGGTGGCTTGCTGGGGTGGCCTAAATTGGTACGCCTTGGGTGCGTGGGTAGGTTCCGCCGTTGCGGTTGCAGCCGTTGGCAAATCCAACTTGGTGGCGGCAATTTCTTGGAATCCCGGGCGTAAATTTGCCAAACTGCGGTGCAAAGCACTGAACAGGAAATCATGCACCAACCGCCCTTCCCTAAACCGCACTTCCAGTTTGGCGGGATGGGCATTGACATCGACCAAGGTCGGGTCTAGCGTCAAATACAGGACAAACACCGGATGCCGGCCGTGGAACAGCACATCCTGGTAGGCTTGCCTGACAGCATGGGCGACCAGTTTGTCCTTAACCAAACGGTTGTTGACATAGAAAAATTGCATGTCCTGCTGGCTGCGCGAAAACGTCGGCAAACCCACCCAGCCCGTCAATTGCAAACCGGAGGCGGCCATATCAATTTTTACGGCGTTATCGACAAAGGCGCTGCCGCAGATAGCGGCAATGCGTTGCAATTGTTGCGCTTCGCTTTGCGCGGGCCTTAGTTTGAAAATTTCTTTTTGGTTGTGTTGCAAGGTGAAGCCGATGTCGAAGCGGCTTAAGGCCATACGCTGCAATAGGGTTTCGATGTGCGTGAATTCGGTTTTTTCGGTTTTTAAAAACTTGCGCCTGGCGGGGGTGTTGTAAAACAAATCACGCACTTCGATTGTCGTGCCTGGCGGGTGTGGGTCAGGTTGTGGGGTATAGTTTGCTTCTGAACCATCGGCATTGACACGCCAGGCACAATCCGAATCGGGTATCCTGGAAACCAGCGTCAATCGGGATACGGAACTGATGCTAGGAAGCGCCTCGCCGCGAAAGCCCATGCTGGCGACTTGTTCCAAATCTTCTAAGGTGGCGATTTTGCTGGTGGCGTGGCGCGACAACGCCAATGGCAAATCCTCTTTGACAATCCCGCAACCGTCATCGCGGATTTTAATCAGGCGCATACCGCCTTGCTCTATGTCGATATGGACGTGGGTCGCCCCGGCATCAAAGCTGTTTTCAACCAATTCTTTGACCACGGATGACGGCCTTTCAACCACCTCGCCTGCGGCAATTTGGTTAACCAGTTGGGTGGGGAGGGAATGTATACGCATTAAAATTAAACTAGGGTTACAGCCATTTTGCCGGAAAGCTATGCACCCTGTGCATTATTGGCCGATTTTTGAAGGGCATTCACAACGACTCACAGGATTTAAAAACGGATATAAATGCCGAGATGCAGGTTGTAAATTTTTTGAGGAAAAAGTTTGCCGGGCTATAACAGGCAAACCAATGATGATTAGGTAGTGGTTGATAGAAACTGTCCCTGGAAAAGCTTACGCCCTGCCTGCTGGATGCTCCGCGGCCTAACCACGGGCAATCCATGCAAAATGACGGCCCCAAGCCTAGCAGTTGCCTGATAACCACTACCCATGCTTAGAGTGCCGCCATGCGGCTATCCACAGGTGCGGATTCTTTAAAGTAGTGATAGACGCCTTTAAATATGGCTTTGGCCATTTGTGTCTGATAACGTGTGCTGAGCAAGTTTTGTTCTTCCAAGGGATTGGAGATGAAAGCGGTTTCCACCAAAATGGAAGGGATATCCGGGGATTTCAGGACAATAAACCCCGCTTTTTGTACAGAATCACGGTGCAATTGGCTAATGCCGTCAAAATGTTTTAGGACACTGTCCGCCACTTGTTGACTTGCTGACAATGTGGCGGATTGTGACAAATCCAACAGCACCGAAGCCAGCATATCTTCTTTGTCGCTCAGATTGACACCGCCCACCAATTCCGCGGCGTTTTCCGATTTTTCCAGCCAACGGATCGCCTCGCTAGATGCACCTTTAGTCGATAAGGTAAAAACCGAAGCCCCCCGGACTGACGTGTCATTAAAGGCATCAGCGTGTATGGAAATGAACAAATCCGCTTTTGCAGCCCTGGCAATTTGCATCCGGTCACGCAGGCCCACGTAATAATCGTCTTTACGGACCATCACCGCCCGCATGCCAGGCTGGGCATTGACTAATGCGGCAAGCTTTTGCGCAATGGCAAACGTGACGATTTTTTCTTCCGTGCCACGCGGGCCGTGTGCACCGGGGTCGTTACCGCCATGTCCCGCATCAATGGCAATGATAATGTCGCGGCCTTTGTTGGCGACGGCTTTCAATTCAGGCGGTTTGGTTGTGTTGGCTTTTTTTGCCGTTTGCAATGATGCGTTTTTAATGAGCCCTACCGGAGTGGTTTTGCTGGTAAGGCCAACAACCAAACGGTGTTCGTCACTATTATTGGACATTAATGTGAATTTTTCAGGGCTGACCGGTTTTTTCAAATCCATCACCAACCTTAAACCTGCGGCATTTTGGGCGGCCAACCTGAGCTTGGCAAATAAAGGATGCGTGGAGGGCGGTTGGCGCAAGGCCCCTGTTAAACTGGCATCCTTAATGTCTATAACCAACCGCGATGGGTTTTCCATGACAAAAACCCGGTGCTTTGGGGAAGCCGTGACAGCAAATGACAGCCGCCCTTGTTGCTTATCATAAGCCAATGAATTAATTTGAATTTGCTCTGCAAAAGCAACGGCAGAAAAACACTGCAAGGCCAGTATGCACAATTTTTTATGGTAATTTTTCATAGACAAGGCCGAAAAAATAATATCCGAATTGAGATTATATATGAGTGGCCCTTTATGTATATATAAGCCGATAAATTTTTATCTATTTACATCAGGCTCTAGGGCCAGCCGCCGCCCGCCATCTTCGGCGCTTAAGGAAATGATGAAATCAGGCGCCGGTAAAAAACCATCCCCTTTGTCCGGCCATTCAATAAAACAAACGCTATCCTGAGAAAGATAATCACGTATGCCTATCCATTCCAATTCTTCCGGTTCGGCAAGACGGTATAAATCAAAATGGAATACTTTCCGGCCATTGATAGTGTATTCCTCAACCAACGTATAAGTGGGGCTTTTGACCGCACCGGCAAAGCCACCGGCACGGAGATAGGCCCTCACTAACGTGGTCTTGCCTGCACCCAGATCACCATACAAAAAAACCAGGGATGGGCAGGGCAATAACGGCCATAATTCAGCGCCGAATTGTTCCGTCGCTTCGGTGTCGGGTAAAAAACGTTGCATCATTGATTGACCAAACGCCTTAAATAAGGCATCAGGTCACTCGCCAACAAGCCCCGTTCGCCGTCCTGTTCCACAGCAAGGTCGGCCGCCTGCCCATGGATATAAACGCCTTGTTGGGCGGCATCTTTTAGCGGAAAGCCTTGCGCCAGCAAACCCGCTATCACCCCGGAAAGCGCATCCCCCATACCGCCTGACGCCATGCCCGGGTTGCCAGTGCCGGAAACGGCGATATCCTCTTCCGAGGCAATTAATGTCCCGGAGCCTTTAAGGATGGCAATCCCGCCGTATTTTTTCTGGATCAATTTGACCACTGCAAACCGGTCTTGCTGTATTTTCGTAGTGGACAGGCTCATTAAACGGGCGGCCTCCCCGACATGCGGGGTCAAGATGCTCCTATAAGGGGACAGCACCAAGTTATTATGCGCGGCGGGTATTTTTGACAGAATATTCAAGGCGTCCGCATCAATAATCGACAATTTTCTGGAATCAATAACCGCCAGCAACAAATCCTTTGCCCAATCGCTTTGCCCTAAGCCCGGGCCAATGACAATCACATTGGCTTTTTCCAGCAATACGGTAAGCTGGTCGGAATTGTCCACCCCATGGCACATCAGCTCAGGCCGGTTGACGGTCATCAGGCCCGTATGCGCCCTGCGGGTGGCCACACTGACCAACCCCGCACCTACCCGTAACGCCGCCTCACCGGCCAACATCACCGCCCCAGAAAAACCCAGCTCCCCCCCGATTATCAGGACATGGCCATTGTCACCTTTATGCATGCCACGCTTGCGGCGGGGAAAATGCCTGGGCATGACACGGTAAACGGTTGACGGCACTTCCTGAAAAATATCAGCAGGCACGGTCAGCGCCGAATAAAATATTTCACCGCAATAATCGGCGGCGTCCCCTGTAAACAAACCTTGCTTAAGGGCTATAAAAGTCACGGTGCAGTTTGCTTTGACCGCTTCGCCCATCACCCTGCCGGTATCGGCATTCAGCCCTGAGGGTATGTCTACAGAAATTACGTTCGCTTGGCTCTTGTTGATGATCCTAATGGCGCTTAAATAATCCCCCAACACCGGCCTGTCCAAGCCTGTGCCAAACAAGGCATCGACGATGACATCCGCCCGCACTGATAAGCCAACATTAAACGGCATGACCGTACCGTTCATGGCGATGTACTTCTGGTAGGCCTTCAAAGCGTCGCCCTTGAGGCCTTCAGGATTCACCATCGTATAAACGTGGACATTAAAACCTTCGGACAAGGCCAGGCAGGCGACGATATAACCATCGCCGGCATTATTGCCGGAACCACAAAAAACGGCGATATATTTGGAATCCCGCCATTTGTCTTGCAGGCGTTTGAAAACTTCGTACCCGGCTTTGCCCATTAATTCAAATCCCGAAATACCGCACTGGTATATCGCCCGGTCTTCAAGTTCCTGGATTTGTTTGGTCGTGTAAAGGGTTATGGGAAGTGTCTGCATAATGTTTTGTTAGCAAGCCATTTAAAAAGCCGTTTTTATTCCGAGCCATTTTCAAGGGCGTTTTTTATGGTACATTAATCCTTGCTTATTTAATTGGAACTACAAACAACACTAAAGAGATAAGCGGCCGCTTTATAACCCATAATAATAAATAACCAGACCATGAGGAAGAACCATGAACAAAGTTTTGAATGAAGTATTGATGGCTAACCGGGAATATGCCGCCAGTTTTGACAAAGGTGACCTGCCTATGCCTCCAGGGCGGCATTTTGCTATCCTGACCTGTATGGATGCCCGCCTCGATCCTGCCAAATATGCGGGCTTGTCAGAAGGCGATGCCCATGTCATCCGCAATGCGGGCGGCCGGGCCAGTGATGACGCCATACGCTCACTGGTCATTTCTTACAAACTGCTGGGCACCCGCGAATGGTTTGTTATCCATCATACCGATTGCGGCATGGAAACCTTCACCGATGACATCATGCGCGATTTGCTGGCGTCTAGCCTAAAAACCGCCTCCATTGATGAACATGGTTGGCATGATTGCTGTGAAGGCCCAGGCTCCGCCGAAGGCAAATATATTGATTGGTTGACTATTAAAGACCAAGCGCAAAGCGTGCTGGAAGATGTTGTGCGTATCAAATCCCATCCTTTAGTGCCTTCGGACATTCCTGTCTATGGCTACATTTACGATGTGAAATCTGGCCGTTTAATTGAAGTGCCTGGGGCGACGGCGGCTGGCAAATAAAACAACCTACTTGGGGCATCACAGATAACCTCCCTTCAAGGGATGTTATCTGTGTCAAGCAATTGGCTAATCCTTATCCATCCATTCTTCCAACGCGGCAATAATGCTTTTTGCCTGGTCTTTGCTGGAAATATTGAATTTGGACTTTTGCTGATATTCGCCATTGCGTTTTTGGTAGCGGCGGATCGTATATTTATCCGGCCCGTATTCTTCCTTGGCACGGTTCCAATCTTGGTAGCGATACATCACGGTTGCCCAAGCGCCTTTGGTCAGGACTTTTTTATCCAGTTCCTTAACGGTTTCAATACCGCCATCCTGATAACTAACCGTCAATTCATCTACTGTTTCAGCCATTTCTTCCCCAACCATTAACAAATAATTTGAAGTCTATCATATCAGTGCAACACACTGATATTATTTGCTGATAAACTGCCCAAAGGCACGGCTGCCCTCGCCTGTCTTAATGGTCTTGATAACCCGCAGGGTTTTGGCATCAAGCACCGAAACATTGCTGTCGAACCAATTGGCGACATAAACATGGCGGTCATCAGGATGCGTGCTGATACCTTCAGGCTTTTCACCGACACCAATCAGGCCTATAGCTTTTAAGGTTGCCGTATCAATCACCGAAACCGAATTGTCATCCTGGTTAGTCACCAACAAGCGGCTATCGTTAAGGGCTAAAGCCACGGCATAAGGCAACATGCCGACCTTGACCGTAGCCAGCGCCTGCATCAATTTTGTGTCAAGGACAGTGACATCATCGCTTTGCACATTAGCGACATACACCCTCTCGCCCCGGCTATCCACCGTCAAACCAAACGGATGGCTGCCAACTGGCGTGGTTTGCTTGACCGTCCAATTTTTGAGGTCAATCTTGCTAACTGAATTGCCCAGCCGGTTAGCCACATACAGCCAACGGTTATCAGGGCTTACGGCCAAACCCGATGGCGATTGCCCCACGGCAATGGTCTGCAGGACTTGATAATTTCCGGCATCGACGACGGCAACCGTGTTGTTATACCAATCGGCCACATAGATGCGTCGGCCATCAGGGCTAGCGGCAATCCCTAAAGCCCCGTCACTGACCTTGACTTGGGCGACCAAAGTGCGCGTTTGGGTATCAATCACCGCGAACCCATGCGTTTCCGGGGTGCTGACATAACAATGTTTGCCATCAGGGGCGACGGCGACACCCGCAGGTTTACCGGGTACGGCAACGGTTGCCGCAACTTCGCCAAGCCCGGTGTCAATAATGGAAACACTGCCGCTTAATTGGTTGCTGACATAAGCCAACGGTGCGGCAAGCAGCGCGGATGTAAAAAAAGCGGTGGCGCAGGCCACCGCCTTAAAAAGTTTAATCGGCACTGAAATAAACCTTATTTCTCAGCCAAGGTTTTCAGGTTTGCCAAACCGCCTTTCAAAATGGCCGTGACTGCCGTGTTGGCCGCTTCTTCGTTCATTTCTTCTGGGGGATTGTTGTTCATATAGGCACGGTAATAGCCAGCTTTCCAAGACACCAAGGCAGAACCGCCTTTATCTTCGACTTCAATGCTGGCCGCATAGTTGTCTACCGGCAATACCGGCACTTTTTCTTCCGCACCTGAATGGGTGATCGTTTTCGCAACGCTCATATCGGTGATTTTGTACGCATAAGTCATTTTCTTATCGTCATATTTTTTCAGCTCTTCGGTGATGGTTCCGCCGTCTTTCAAAGTCAAAACACGGATTGAGCCTTTATTGTTGCCTTTATCGGCGGTGGTGCTTTTGATGCCTGGCAACCAAGACATATCGTCGTAGTTTTTAATGATGCCCCATACTTTTTCCGCGGGCGCGTTGATGGTCACCTCTTCTTCAGCTTTTTGGCGGACAGGGCCATGGGCATTGGCAACCGCTGTAAACATGAACATGGCGGATAAACTTAATAAAGCAATTTTTTTCATAGTAACTTCCTAGTGGGATAAAGATAAACGCGGCATTATATGCCAACTACACCTTACTGGCATCAGTTGATGCGGGTGCTTTTCTATACTCACGGCCAATTTTAATCGCTAACCTTAATCCCATACTTTTCAAACAGGGTGTACAACGTAGGGCGGGTCACGCCTAAAAGCTTTGCCGCATTAGAAATATTGTTATGGGAGATGGCCAATGCCCTCTTGATAGCCGTGGTCTCGGCAGCTTCCCGGACCGCTTTAAGATTAAACGGCATGGTTTCATCGCCAAGTTCGCCTAATTCAAGGTCATCAAAATCAATGACGGCATCGTCCGCCATGATCACGGCCCGTTTGATTTTATTTTCCAGCTCGCGGATATTGCCGGGCCACGGGTAGTTTTCTATCGCCTGCACGGCCTCCGGGCTAAAGCCTTTCAGGATTTTATTATTGGCCTCGCTGAAGCGTTTCAACAAGACATTGGCAATGGTTATCGCATCCCCATCACGCTCCCGCAAGGGCGGGATACTCAGCGTGATTTCGCTGACCCGATAGTACAAATCACTTCTGAACCGGCCCTCGTCGATCAAGGCCTGCAAGTTCTGATGGGTCGCGCAAATGATACGGACATCAACGGGAATTTCCTTGCGCCCGCCGATGCGTTCTATGCTCCGTTCCTGAAGAAAGCGCAATAATTTCGACTGCAAACCAACGGGCAAATCGCCAATCTCATCAAGAAAGAACGTGCCTTTATCGGCGTATTCGATCTTGCCCTTGGTTTGTTGGGCGGCTCCGGTAAACGCGCCCTTTTCATAGCCGAACAACTCGCTTTCCAATAAGTTTTCCGGGATCGCCGCACAGTTTACGGCAACAAACGGCTTGCTTGCACGGTGGCTTAGGCCGTGGATAGCCCTGGCGAGCACCTCCTTGCCGGTGCCGCTTTCACCTAACAGCAAGGTTGTCGCATTAGTGGGGGCGACTTTTTCCACCATACGCGTCAAATCCTGCATCTTCTTGCAGGAAGCGATAATGCCCTCCAAAGGCTCCTGCGATTTATGCTGCAGCTGGGCATACGCTTTCTGCAAGCTGGCAAACTGGAAAGCCCGCTCAACAATCAGGTTTAAAATATCCAAATCAATCGGTTTCTGATAAAAATCATACGCCCCCATGGCAACCGCCCTGACGGCATTGTCGCGGTCATCATTTCCGGTCACGACAATCACCTTACTGGCAGGCGCCAATTGCAGGATTTCCTTCAAAGTTGCAAGGCCCTCGCTGGCATTGGCAGGATCGGGCGGCAACCCCAGATCCAGAGTGATGACTGCGGGCATAAAACGCCTTAACGCCACTATCGCGTCATTCCTGTTGCCGGCAATGACCGTCTGGTAACGTTCAAACCCCCATTTTAATTGGGTTTGCAAGCCATGGTCATCTTCAATGATCAATAAAACGTTCTTCTCACCCACTTATCACCCATCCTCTGCGCCGTTTCATTTTCAATGCACCAACAACCACTGTTCCAACATAACCAACAACCAAATCATAACGCCATAATAAGAGGCGTGGCTATCCTGGTGCAGATGGATAAGGTTTTTAATGTAAGCAGGATTCAAAAAACCCCGCTTAGCCACACCTTGCAAATTCGCCTCGGCGAATTCTTTTAGGTTTTTATCGGTGCCCATCCAGACCCCGAAAGGCAAGCCAAAACCCTGTTTGCTTTTTGCCAAGGTTTCTTTCGCCAAAAAACCTTGCATCGCCTGACGGTAAAAAGAGCGTAATTCAAACCCTTGCATCAGCCATTTTGAAGGGACTGAAGCGGCAAAAGCCACTAGGTTTTCCTGCAACATAGGGTATTGCACCGTGACCCCCGCCAGATCGCACATCCGGTTGACTTTCCTTAAATCATTATCGGCAAGCGTGAATTTGTTATCCAAAAAAAGCATTTTTTTGACCAGATCATCGCCCCCGGTGCGCTGGTATGTGGCTTGCAATTGGGCCAGGGGAGCCCCGCTGTCAATCTGGGACAGAAAGTCTTGCGCAAAAATATCCTCCAGAGGGGCCCTGTGTAGAAAGTTATACGTTTCCAAACGTTGTGGCATGGGGATTTTGGCCTGTTCGATATAGCTTTTCACCTTACGTAACGGCGGTAAGCTAGCCGCTACCGGCTCCAGCATGGCTTTGGCGAACCCCGGCACATGCCGGTACAGGTCGAAAATTTTTTGTTTGGCATAACGGGCGTTGCCCGCAAAAATCTCGTCGCCGCCATCGCCAGCCAATAACCGGGTCATGCCGTGTTCGCGGGCGAGTTTTGCACAGTAATAAGCGGGCACGGCCGAGGCATTGCCAAACGGTTCATCGTACGTTTGCGCAAGCAAGGGGATCGCGTCCAGGACATCGGCGGGCGTGACATAATACTCATGCAAGTTGGCGTTAAAATGCCTGGCGGTGATGCGGGCGTAGTCCATTTCGTCATAGCCCTCGGCGGCAAAGCCGATGCTAAACGTGTCAACAGGTTGCGCGGACAATTTTTGGAACACGCCGACCACGGTGCTGCTATCCAAACCACCACTTAAAAACGCGCCAGTCTTTGGGTCGGGGGCGCACTGTTTTGTTGCCTGTTCCAGTTCGCCATGAAGCTGGGCGAGCAAATCTTGCTGACTGGCGGTGCTGTCCTGATAACGCCTTTGCCAATAATAGCCGTTAGTGGCTTGGTTGTGGTCGACTTCCAAAAATTCGCCGGGCTGTAGTTTTGTTATCCCTTCATAGATGCTGCCAGGGCTAGGGACCATGTGGAAATACAAATAATCGAAAAGGGACTGCCGGGAGATTTCCGGCCGCACATCAGGATGGGCCAACAATTGCTCCAGTTGGCTACCAAAAACCAACAAATTGTCTTGCCGGTAAAAAGCGAGCGGGCGTAGACCCATCCTATCCACCGCCAGCAATGCGTAATGCTGGTCGGCTTGCAGCACACCAACGGCAAACGCGCCAGCCATTTGCCCCAACACCTTGCGGCCTTGCCTTAGAAAACCTTGCGCAAGGGCATAGGCATCGCCATGGGATTGTGCCATAGTAGCCAAAACCGGGTCTTGCCATTGCGGTGACCCGTCAACAATCACCAATAACGCACCATCCTGATAAATGCCCGGTGCGGCAATTAGGCCATGACCGCCCAGACCAGCGGCTTTATAATGGCGGGCAACCTGTGGCGAACCCGCCATCAGGCCACGGGTGGCGTCACGTTGGGCATCAACCAGCCGGGCCGAAGCGGGCGTCTCGGTGGCGGATAGCCAACCGTAAATGGAACTCATAGTCGGTCTTCCTACAGTTTGTTGGGGCATCGAAAAACCCGGCTATTATGGCATTGTACGGTTGCTTAATGAAAGCGGTTAGGCCCGGTTACCCTAGCCCAAGCGAAATGGGTGGCATGTTTATAGCTTATCTGTAAACCCAAACGCCCTCAGGCAGGTTTTAGAAGCCCGCCAGACCTGACGGCAATAGAAACAGCAACAGGCATTTACCCCAAGGTTTATCAATCGGTGACCAGCATCTGATGAAAAAAAATTTCACCCCCGAAAAACTCCTATCCGGCAACTTTTCCGAACCAGACCGCCTACAAATTGACAAGGCCATGGCGATAGTGGGGCAACTTGTCGATGACCCGCGTTATTACCGCCCTAAAGGCTATGAAGTGGCGACCATCCTCATGGATTTCCATGTCGATTTAAACACCATCCTGGCCGCGATCCTGAGCGACCCGCGCCTGACCCCGCTCAAACTGTTGCCACACATCAAAGAACAGTTTGGCGAAACCGTGGAGGCGCTGGTCAAAGATGTCAACTGGCTCAACACCATCGCCATTTATTCGTTGGACATGACCGACCAGCCCAACCAGTCGGAAATCCTGCGCCGGATGCTATTGTCGATGACCCAAGATGTGCGGGCGGTGCTGATCAAGCTGGCTTACCGGATCAAACGCTTGGGCGTGTTGCCTAAAGAATCTTACGAAATGCGCCGTTTCATCGCCCAAGAAACCTTGGACATTTATGCCCCTATTGCCAACCGTATGGGCATACACCAGCTCAAATGGGAGCTGGAGGATATGGCCTTCCGTTATCTCAAGCCACAATCCTATCTGCATATTGCCAAATCGCTGAACGACAAACGCACGGAACGGGAAGACTGCATCAAACGCTTTATCGAGCTGCTAAAAAAGACGCTCGCCGCCGAAAACATCAGCGCGACGATTTATGGCCGCCCCAAGCATATTTACAGCATCTGGAAAAAAATGCAGCGCAAGCAACTGGGCATAGAAGAGCTCTATGACCTTTTGGCGGTACGCGTGATTGTCGATAACCTGGGCGCTTGCTACACCACCTTGGGCATCGTCCATAGCCTGTGGCAGACCATCCCCAAAGAATTTGACGACTACATCGCCAACCCCAAGGAAAACGGCTACCAATCCTTGCATACGGTCATCATCGACCCTGACGGAAAGCGCATCGAAGTGCAGATCCGCACCCAGGAAATGCACGATTTTGCCGAATTTGGCGTTGCCGCGCATTGGTCATATAAAGAAGGCGGCAAACATGACGCGGCCGTCGAAAAAAGCATCAGCTCGTTGCGCAAATTGCTGGAGGAAAAAGACGACGACGAAACCCTGAGCGAACACTTCCGTAACGAGCTGTTCCATGACCGCGTCTATGTGCTGACCCCCAAAGGCAAGCTCATTGATTTGGTGAAAGGTTCCACGCCGCTGGATTTCGCCTATGCGATACACAGTGAAATAGGCCACCGTTGCCGTGGCGCGAAAGTCAACGGGCGTATCGCCCCCTTGACCTATATCCTGAAATCTGGCGAGCAAGTGGAAATCCTCACCGTCAAGGAAGGCGGGCCGAACCGCAATTGGATAGACCCTAACCTGGGCTACCTAAAATCATCCAACGCCATCAGCAAAGTCAAAAGCTGGTTTAAAAACCAGCAAGAAACGCAAAATATTGCCGCCGGAAAATCCATACTCGATAAGGAAAGCCTACGGCTGGGCATCAAAACGCCCAATTTGACCGAGCTTGCCAAGTATTTCCACCAACCCAATACCGACCAATTGCTGGAGTTCATTGGCCGGGGTGACATCAATACCCGCCAACTTGCCGCATTTTTCAAAATTCCTGAGCTGGAAACGGCGAAAGTGAAGAAAACGGCGGCAAAACCGGCGGACAAGACGGAAGTGTCCGTGGATGGCATCAACCAAATCAAGACCACATTCGCCAGCTGCTGTAGCCCTGTCCCCGGCGATGACATCATCGGTTTCATTTCCTTGAAAAAAGGCATCATCGTCCATAACAAAAACTGCCCTAACATCATTAATATGGGGCATGAAAAACAAAGCCGTTTGATTGGCGTGGCATGGGGGAAACAAACCAGCAGCCATTTCGTGCCGATCGTCATAAAGGCCTTTAGCACCCAACACCTGCTGAATGAAGTGTCCCAGCTTTTGGCCGAAGAGAAAATCTATATTGCCAATGCGGCGATGGAAACCCAAGCCGATTTTTCCGCCCTACTCAACCTGACCATCCAAATCAAGAACACCGACCAATTAAGCAAGGTCCTGAAAAAAATAGGCTGCTTGTCGAATGTCATTGACGTCAAACGCAAGATTTAAAGGTGGCGGGGATTTGTGGAGGCTGGATGGCCGCTGTCCTTCGGGCACGTCCTTACTGTAAAGGTGGGTTCCGGCAATCCACGCTTGCGAAGGCTGGCCTTTAGGCAGGCGGCGGGTCCGGCCTAAGGAAGGTTAGTTTCCAAAGAGCTCCTGTCCAACCACTACCGGAATGCCAAAGCTAGCCGTTATCGGCCATGTAACATGCGTAGGGCGAACGCTTCGGGTAAATGGCATTGGCGCATTTTGGCAATGACCGACTGATAATCATAAGGCAATTGCATAAAAGACACCCGCCGCAACTCCTTGTCATAAATGGCGAATTGCGTGTCGGTGTGGCCATTGCGCGGTTGCCCGACCGAGCCTGGACAAACCAAGGCCTGCTGATAAGCCGCCAAACTGATTATTTGGCCTGTTTTTTGTACGTCATTATACTTACGGCGGGCAAAAATGCCCGGTATGTGCGAATGCCCATGAAAGCATAAACCCATGCCATTTTGCTGCATATAGTCAAGATTATCCTGATAAGTCATGGTATACACATAGGCATAAAAATAATCAGGGTCCATAGGCGCCCCATGCACCGCATACCAATCTTCCTGTTGGATAGACAGCGGCAAATCATTTAACCACTGGCGATAGTCAGCCGATAGCTGGCCAATCGTCCAGTCTATGGCCATTTTAGCCTCCCGGGAAAAACCTTTAGCCGTGTCGCCAGTCGCAACACCGTAATCGTGGTTGCCTTTTATGGCCTGGAAACCGCAATCCTGTAAGCGCTCAATACACGCTTGGGGTTCAGGCCCGTAACCCACAATATCGCCCAACACGATCCCTTCGTTAATATGCTCGGCCTTGAGGTAATCCAGCACACAAGTGAGCGCCGGGTAATTGGCATGGATGTCGGCCAAAAGCGCGAGATAACGCCCGCTAGCCTGACGTTTGGCTGCTTTGGGGGCAACGGCCGTTGATAACAGGGAGGTGCTTGTGGACGTTGGTTTAGCATCAGACGGATGCTGTAATACTTTGATTAAACGTTGTAGCAAGTGTTCTTTTTGTTCATTTGGCATAAACATGGATTGCAATTGCCCTGCGATCACATGCTGGCATTCGCTGTCCTGAAAAACTCCCCGCAGCAGCCTAACCAAATTACGGCCCAACTCTTCAATAAACGCGGCATCAAACCAAATAAAACTACGGATAAAAACCCCTAACATAATCGAAAAGGCGACAAAACCGTCCCACGCATAATACTCATCATCCAGATAATAAACTTGCCCTTCTGCGGACACGGCAAAATTTGACAGGCCTTCATCAAGTTTCTCGCCAGCCGTTTTGGCTACCGTCAAATAAAGTTCAAATACGGCAGTGAGCAAAACGAGGTTACGTTGCCGTTCGCTGGCCGATTTTAAGGCCATATGCAAAGGTTCAAGCCGGGGGCAAATGCTCGCAACGAGACTGGTGGCATCCTGCCCGGTTATCAGCAGCCAGGTTTTGAAAGGGTGGTGCACTGCCAATTGCCGTTCTTTTTGTAATGTCCGCCACATCCAAGCCCGCGCTTGACTGGCAGTCAATTCCAAATCGGAACGCACTTTGATGACATCGGAAGCGTTCGTGTAGATAAGCGTGCCAGGCCGGCCAACAAACGCGGTCCCTACAGCCAATGCCTGCAAATCCGTTGCTAAAAGCCCGGTGATGTAAGGCAGCTCATAGTGGGATTGCCCATCAACGGCCCCGATAATTTCAACCGTCCACATAGTTTACAAAGCTGTCATTTAGCCGGTGGCATAAGCCGTGCCGGATACGGGCAGACATTTCCACGCCCCGTACCCCGCACGGCTCAACGCTACTGGATTAAGGGCATAGCGGAGCAATCAACGGCATGTTTCTGCGTACCGCAGCCCAGCCCATGCCTAAGTTGGTTTTCCTGTTGGTGATCAATACCACCAAAGCATCAGGCTTCTCAGGGATAGTCGCCATGAAATGCAAGGTCTGTTCGGTGGTCATTTGCACTTCCTTGATCATTTTCTCCACTTTTTTGCCGCGCTGGGTAGTCAACAGCGATTCGACCGCCCGCACGTTTTTGCCGCGCAACATATCCACCGCCGCGGCCGCAACCGCATCCAGGTAAGAAGAGGTGAAATAAGGCACATTGTGCGCGACCGCAATCAGTAGTCCGGTTTCCAAATCAACCACGGCACAACCCAGCGCACCCTCCACGTCAGATAAAACACTTTGTAAAATATCATCTAATTTCGCCATGACTAACGTCTCCTAAAAATAAAATACAACATAAATTATCATTAAAAATTAATGATATGGGAAATACTACTAGCCATACTCAAGTATAGCCAGCAAAGTATTCAGTAACAGCCTTACATCCTCCAAACTACGCGCATCGACATGGATCACTGGCCAAGGGTCACCCCGCTCGGCCAAGGCCGAATAATAATCATCAACGCTAGGTTGCATGGTTTCGTCATAATGGGTAATGCCAATGACCGCCGGATTTTTAAGTAAAAAACGGTAGTTTAAATTTAAGTAATAATCCATTTCATCCAACGGGTTTTCATGGGTATTGTCAATGAGGACAATCAAACCCAACGCGCCTTTAGTCAAAATATCGCTCATAAAATCAAAGCGGCGTTGCCCGGGCGTCCCATAAAGATAAAGCACCCCCCCACCTTCCAGGCTTAGCTCGCCATAATCCATCGCCACTGTCGTTGTGGCTTTACGTTTGATGACGCTGGCTTCGGATGGCTTTACTTCAGTGGAGACGGGCGCTTTTTCGCTGATGGTGGTGATCGCCGTGGTTTTCCCCGCACCGACACACCCCGTAAACACTATTTTGGTTTGGATAAATCCAGTCATGACGTCAGCCCCTATTTCAGAATTTTAGACGGTTTCTGATTTTTCTCAGCAAGTTCTGATGTTCCAAATCTATCTGTTTTTCGTGGAGTTCAATCGCCGCCGCTTTTTCGATCAGCCCAACCAAGTGGCACGCATTATAAAAATCATAAACAGCTTCGACAGGATATTGGGTTGCCGAGGGGATGTCCGACAATTTCACGGTGTTGCTGTGCATGAAAGCGGCCAGTTTGACGTAATTGCCGCATCCGGGCAGACCCAAATCAGGCCAACGTATCAAATGCACAACATCTTCAGGACTTGTGCCTAGCAGCAATCGGCCTTGGGATGCCTTAAAAGCGGCATACCAAATCAAATTGCTCAGTGGCTTAGGGGACAACTTCGTGTTGCTGACCACCTGCCGTAGTTCAGGCTGGGTAATCGGTTTAATGCGTATTGGGTCACGGTCAAAACAAGGTATAAGCTGCTCCAACGTTAAAGGGCAATAATAGGAACCCTTAACAGGGTCAAGGTACACACCCACATCATTAACCCGGATCAATACAGGGACGGATTTGCAGTCCAGGACCGCTTTTAAGAGCCCATGCTCCGGAGAAAAAACAGCGGGGCCGATAGCTTCCTCTTCCGAAGTTGCGGGAGGGGACGCTTCTATCCGGATATAGGCAGCTTGCTGGGATGGGGGGACGTCAGAAATTTCATTTACGTCTTCGGGAACTTTATCAATGTGCCCAACTTCGGCGGTTTCGGCGGTTTCGGCGGTTTCGGCGGTTTCGGCGGTTTCGGCGGTTTCGGCGGTTTCGGCGGTTTCGGGTGGCTGGCTGCCCACGGCTTTGTTAAGCACCTCGACTAAAGAACGTAAACGCGGAATTTTTGTATGGTCAACCAGGATATGGTTGTTGTCGGCAGTGCTGCCACTGTCATAAAAGAAACAACGCGTCACCGGAATACCAGGAAGAAGGGATTCTTTTAGGTGTTTTTCAGTTAAAACAAAAAAATCCGCATTTTCAGTCGTGACAATAGACCACGTCTGTTGCAGACGCGCTTCGGCTAAGGATAGGATGGCAGAAAAATACTCCGTTTCAGATTCGCTAAAATCAACTAACCTGATTGTTAAATGACTAACTATCATTTGCCCTGCCTAATGTATTCAATGATCCCAGGATAATTTGTTGCCTTCTTAAGCGGATAAAAATTATAAATTTGGTGGGCAATTTTACCCCCAATGACGGCTTATTTTATAAACTGGTTTGTAGTATAGATTAATTAAAACCTCTGTATTCTTCTGCCCTTAACATAAAGCCATAGGTATTTGGCTTGTCCATGCCCCGGTTGGGATGGGAAATTTTATATATCGTAAGGGCTTATCCGAAATAGCCTCATCTACAAAAAAACAGGCCGCAATATATTTGCTACGCTGTTTAGAGCGGGTTATTTTATTTTTTGTGAATTATATCACATTTTATTTTCTATTTTTTTGAACTATTGAAGCGAAACTTACTTCAAGCTCTCCGTCACATGCGGCTCAATTAGCTGGTACATCAACTGATGCATTTTGGGGCTACCCGCAATTAAATTACCAGACTGCAAGTAATTGTCATTAAATGAAAAATCAGTCACCACCCCGCCTGCTTCCTTAATCAACAAAACGCCCGCCGCAATATCCCATTCCATCACGCCGATTTCCCAGAAGCCATCCAAGCGGCCGGCCGCCACATAAGCCAAATCCAAAGCGGCGGAGCCGGCGCGGCGTATCCCGGCACATTCCATGGTCAGTGAGCTGAACATGTTCAAATACGCTTTAAGGTGTTGGTCTGTCTTAAACGGGAAACCCGTGCCAAGCAACGCGCCTTTCAGGCCTAATGGCTGGGTGACCCGTAAACGGCGGTTATTCAATGTCGCCCCGCCGCCCCGTTTGGCGGTGAACAGCTCATCGCGCAGAGGGTCATAAATTACGCCAACCTCTAACCGGCCTTTGTGTTTCAAGGCGATAGAAACCGCATATTGCGGGAAACCGTGCAAAAAGTTGGTCGTGCCATCTAGCGGGTCAATAACCCAGACAAAATCATTACCCTGATGCTCGCCGCTTTCTTCGGCCAAAATCGCATGGCCTGGATAGGCTGCCCTGATGATATTGATGATTTCCCGCTCCGCCATACGGTCAACTTCACTGGCGTAATCATTTTTACCTTTTTGATCAATGCGGAGTTGGCCGATATTATCGGATGAACGAAGAATCAAGTCGCCCGCGCTTCTTGCCGCCCGGACGGCGATGTTTAACATAGGTTGCATAGGTCAGTTTCTAATGGGCAGATAAAACAGGGTATGGTAGCAAATCTTTTGGTAAACTTAAGGCTTTTTTCGGCTTGCTATTTTAAAGCGCCTCCTTTTTCCAATCTTGAAAATGCTTGGCAATTTTGGGACCCTGGATTGGCCTTTTATCGTTGCCAGCCTATCAACGCAGGATTAACGTTGCTTTCGCATATTAAAATTGTCCTGGTCGAAACCACCCATCCGGGTAATATCGGTGGGGTGGCAAGGGCCATGAAAAACATGGACATGACCCGCTTGGCTCTGGTCGCCCCCAAAATATTCCCTAGTAACGAGGCGACCGCCCGCGCTTCAGGGGCGGATGACATCCTCGCCGCCGCCACGGTCTATCCGACGGTACAAGAAGCGATTGCCGATTGCCAGTTGATTATCGGCACCAGCGCCAGACGCAGGACGATCAGTTGGCCGGAACTCAATCCCAGACAATGTGCGGAAAAAGCCGTCATCGAAAATCCGCACCAGCAAATCGCCATTATTTTCGGGCGTGAAAACTCCGGACTGAAAAACCATGAACTGGATTTATGCCATTATTTGCTGCACATCCCTTGCAACGAGCATTACAGCTCCCTAAATATTGCCGCAGCGGTGCAGGTGGTTTGTTATGAGTTGTTTGTTGCGGCGGATATGGCCGACAACACCCGTATTGGCGACCAAGGTGATTCCCCTTTAGCGACCGCCATGCAAATGGAGTCGTTTTATCAGCATTTACATGAAGCCTTGATAGACATTGGCTTTATGCGCGGCGACAGGTCCCGCTCGATTATGCGCCGCTTGCGCCGCATTTATAACCGTATCCAACTGGACACTAAAGAATTGGACATACTCCGGGGCATTTTACGCATGTCCCAAGACCATCAACATAAGGACTAATATGTTCACCCGATTAAAAGAAGATGTTGCGTGCGTGTTTGCCCGTGACCCTGCCGCACAAACTTGGTTTGAGGTCATCACCACCTATCCTGGCGTCCATGCCGTGATTATCCACCGTCTCAGCCATTGGTGCTGGCAAGCCGGATTCAGATGGCTGGCACGCTTTATCGCCTATGTCAGCCGTTGGTGGACGGGCATTGAAATCCATCCGGGCGCGGAAATTGGCCGCCGCTTTTTCATCGACCACGGCATGGGGGTGGTGATAGGTGAAACGGCCGTGATTGGCGATGATTGCACGCTCTACCATGGCGTGACCTTGGGCGGGACCACTTGGAAAAAAGGCAAACGCCACCCTACCCTGCATAATGGCGTGGTCATAGGCGCAGGTGCGAAAGTCCTGGGGCCCATCGACATTGGCGACGGTGCGCGCGTAGGTTCCAATTCGGTGGTGCTAAAACCAGTCCCTGCGGGGACGACCGTGGTCGGGATCCCGGCACATATTATTGGTGGACAAAAAGCGAGCAAGCCTGAACCTGTTGAAACGGGCCGCCCGGTCAATTTCAATGCCTACGGGGCAAGCGCCGACATGCCCGATCCGGTGGCATTGGCGATCAACCGTATGCTTGACCACATCAACGATCTCGACAAGCAAATCGAAACCATGCAAAAAGCCCTTAACGAGGCGGGCATCAATTGCAAAAACCCGCCGATTTGCACGCTTGATGGTTGCCAGATCAATGACGGTTATAAAGAAAAATAAGCCTATAGGCGGCAATAAAAACACGAAGTTTATCTCCACTAGGTTTTGGCCTTCCCATCCGGTCTTGTGGTAACTTATTCCTATCCGGTTGTGATGGGCCGAAAGGGGCGCCACCCAGGCGGCACTCCCACTGCCCAAACCAACTTGGCCTGTAATCTACGTATGCCAAACACAAGGTGGTCTTGATGATTATTTTATGGACTGATGCCCTGGTCTTTTTGCTATGTTTCATGGTGCTGGCCTGTGCCGTTTACTTGCACGGCAAGGAACACATCCGCCGCCCCCTGCAACAGATAGGGCAAAATAAAACAGGTATGGTGTCACTGACCGTGCTGCTGTTTTTTGTTGGCATTGGCCTGCTGGATTCCATCCACTATCAGGCTTCCGGCAAAGGGATACAGGGTGCGGAGGCTAGCCATGAAATCATCAGCCTCTTGGATATTTGGGCCACCCCGCTACGGGAACACGGTGAAAAAACCTACTCGGCGCCTTTCGCACTAACACTTTATAGCAAGGAAATGATGGCCACAGCGGACGGGGCGGTGTCTTGGGGATACCCGCGTTTGGTGTTCGGCGGGCGGCATGTGGATGACCCCAAGCAACATACCGCCGATGCCGTACAAAAAACCATCACTGGCTTGGCCCAGGGCTTAGGCTGGTCAGGTTTAATTGCGCTGCTGTTTTGGGGTGGACTGAAACTGGGGGGGAAAAACCTACCCGCCCATGGCGCGGCCCAAGCGGTATCGTTGACGGTATTGGCGCTATTTTGCACCGCTTATGCCCTATGCTATGTGTCGCAATACTACCATGTGCTGGGCACCGATAAAGTGGGTGAAGACGTGCTTTATCAGGCCATAAAAAGTATACGGACGGGGCTAATCATCGGCACATTGACAACGCTAATCATGCTGCCCCTGGCGATCATCTTTGGCATTCTCGCCGGATTTTTCCGCGGTTGGATTGATGACCTGATCCAATATGCCTACACCACCCTCAACTCCATCCCCAGTGTCCTGTTGATCGCCGCTTCCATTTTGATGGTGCAGGTCTATATGGCCAACCATGAAGAAGCGTTTACCAGCATCGTCGTCCGTGCCGATATGCGGCTGTTATTTTTATGCATGATTTTAGGCGTCACCAGTTGGACGGGATTATGCCGCCTCTTGCGTGCAGAAACCTTAAAATTGCGGGAGATGGAATACGTACAGGCCGCTTATGCGCTAGGCGTAAAACCCGCCACTATTCTAATCCGCCACATCCTGCCCAACGTCATGCACATCGTCCTTATTTCTGTAGTGCTGGACTTCAGTTCGCTGGTGCTGGCGGAAGCCGTATTGTCATACATCAATATCGGCGTGGACCCGACGACTTACAGCTGGGGCAACATGATCAATGGCGCACGGTTGGAAATGGCGCGTGAACCGATGGTGTGGTGGTCGCTCTCGGCCGCCTTTATCTTTATGCTAGCCCTGGTGCTTGCGGCCAATTTATTGGCCGACACCGTGCAGCAGGCATTTGACCCCAGGCGCATTAATGGATAAGGCAAGCACATCATTCAATTTAGCCAGCATGGGCGGCACATAGATGGAAGGGTTTGTTTTTTATAGTTACTTGATCGCGGCAATAGCTTATTTCCTGCTATTGCTGCTGGCGGCGATTGGCATTAAAAAAAACTCCATCACCTTCCCTTTTTTTATTGCTGTCGCATTCTCTTTGCTGTGGGCGGCTTATATTTGCACCATCCAATACCGCTGGTTTTCCGATGACCTATCAATTCCCGACAGCTTAGGCTATGAAACTTTACGGGACGCCGCCTGGTTTTTCGTATTAGGCACCCTTATTTCACGGCAACGCTACAACCATAGCTATAAGCTCCTCTACCAATCCAGCTTCGCTTATGTTCTGGGCGTATTCATGCTGTTCCTGTTCAGCTTTGAAATATCAGACGATTTACGCGGTCACGTCCTTCACATTATTGGCGAAAAAGTTCATGTGCGCCTGCTTTCCCACTTGGTGTTTTCCATCATCGGCCTGGCCCTGATTGAAGACCTGTACAGAAGCGCGGCCCCAGAACTGCGCTGGGTGATCAAATTCCTTTGTATCGGTTTAGGGTCATTATTCACCATCGATTTTATCGTCTATAGCAAATCCCTCCTGTTCACCAAACTTGATTATCCGCTGTGGGGCTCACGAGGCATCATTAACGCATTGGTCACGCCATTGTTGGCCGTGTCGATGTATCGCCTGCAAACCACTAACATGTCCGGCATCGCCCTATCGAGGACGGTGGTTTTCCACAGCACCGTCTTGATGGGGACGGGGTTGTATCTGATATTGATGTCGTTGGCGGGATTTTATATCCGTGATTTTGGTGGCAGTTGGGGGGAAGTGGCCGAAATTTTATTCATTTTTCTGGCGATCGTCATTTTGCTGGTGCTCTTCGCCTCCGGAAAAATCAGGGCCCAGGCAAAAGTCATTTTTAACAAGCACATCTTCAGCTACCGTTACGATTACCGTGAGGAGTGGCTAAAACTCAGCAAAACAGTCGCGAAACTGAATTCTTTAAGTGACCTGTCAGAAGCCATCATTAAAACCATGGCGGATTTGATCGACAGCTCAGGCGGGGGCTTATGGCTAAAAGATGACCAGGGGAATTATTATCTTGCCGAAGCCAGGAACTTAGGCTTTGAAGCCTCTGAGGACATCGCCGCCAACCACGAAATGGTGCAGTTCATGACAGATAAACAATGGGTGATAGACTTGTACCAGTTCTTAAAGGACCCCGGTTTCTACAATCATATAGATTTATCGTACTGGTCCCCGGCAGAGAAAAAAGTCTGGCTGATCATCCCCTTGTTTTTGCAAAATGACCTGGAAGCTTTTGTGGTGTTGACCCAAGCGAGGGCGCCACGGGCACTTAATTGGGAAGACCATGACTTGCTAAAAACCGTCGGCAAACAACTCGCCAATGCCCTGGCCTTGAAACGGGCCAGTGACGCGCTGTCGCAATCAAGGCAGTTCGAAGCGTATAACCGTATATCCGCGTATTTAGTCCATGATCTGAAAAATCTGATTGCGCAAATCGCCCTTATTGTCAAAAACGCCGAAAAACACAAAAGCAACCCTGAATTTATTGATGACGCCATCACTACGCTGAAAAATGTCGTCAATAAAATGGACCATTTGATCGTCCAACTCAAACAAGGCAATGGCACCCCTGACCAAAACATCCGGATCAACCTCGCTGAAATAGCCGCTGATTTGGTCATTCAACAAGCCGGTAATAAACCGGCATTACAATTTATAAAATCCATTGACACTGATATTTTTGTCATGGCTGAAAAAGAAAAAATAACCGCGATCCTGGGGCATCTCGTGCAAAATGCCCAAGATGCGACCCCCGATAATGGCACTGTCAAACTGGAATTAGGCAAAAACCAACAACACGCCATGATTAAAATCTTAGACACCGGTTGTGGCATGGAGAAAAAGTTCATTGCCGAGCGCTTGTTCAAGCCATTTGACACCACCAAAGGCAATGCCGGCATGGGAATCGGCGTTTATGAAGCCCGTGACTATATCATCAAGCACTCAGGCACTTGCGTCGTCGAGAGCAAGCCCGGTAGCGGAACGACATTCACCATCACCCTGCCGCTTGCGGATGATGCCTTGACGCTATAAGCCTTTAGGCTTGGGCAAGGCCCAGCGGCACAAACCAAGAGATGGCAGCGGTTAACTTGCCAGATGACCAATAGACTAAGCACCCACTATTTTGGTATAGTTGTTGCGTTTTCCAAATATTTCTACACATTCGTGTAATTTTTGTCCCATTACTCCCTGGAGAAAATCAATGCCAATTAAAGTTGCTATCAATGGTTATGGCCGTATTGGACGTAATATCGTCCGTGCCTTATACGAAGCGGGCCGTACTGATGAAATTCAAATCGTCGCCATCAATGACTTAGGCGATGCCAACACCAACGCACATTTGACCCAATATGATTCTGTGCATGGCAAATTTCCTTTTGATGTCAGTGTTGATGGCGAATTCATGGTTATCAATGGCGATAAAATCAAAGTTTTCTCGGAGCGCGACCCTTCCAAATTGCCTTGGGGCGACCTGGACATTGATGTCGTCCACGAATGTACCGGCCTGTTCACCAGCAAAGCCAAAGCCTCTGCGCACATCACGGCGGGCGCGAAGAAAGTCATTATCTCAGCCCCAGGCGGCGATGACGTTGATGCGACCATCGTTTACGGTGTCAACCATAAAACCCTGAAAGCCACAGACACCGTCATTTCCAACGCGTCTTGCACCACCAACTGTTTGGCCCCTTTGGTCAAACCTTTGAACGATGCCATCGGTGTTGTCCACGGTTTGATGACCACTATCCATTCTTATACTAACGACCAAGTCTTGACTGACGTTTACCACAGCGATTTGCGCCGTGCCCGTTCCGCCACGCAATCCATGATCCCGACTAAAACGGGTGCTGCGGCCGCAGTAGGTTTGGTATTGCCAGAATTGAAAGGTAAATTGGACGGTTTCGCGATGCGTGTCCCCACTATCAACGTGTCCGTGGTTGATTTGTCATTTACTGCAGCAAGAAGCACCAGCAAAGCGGAAATTGATGAAATTTTAAAAACCGCTTCCGAAGGTTATCTGAAAGGCATCTTAGCCATTAACCATAAACCGTTAGTCTCTATCGATTTTAACCACAACCCTGCTTCTTCCATCTACGAAGAACCATTGACTAAAGTCGTCGATGGCACATTTGTCAAGGTATTGTCTTGGTACGATAACGAGTGGGGCTTCTCAAACCGTATGTTAGATACGTCAATCGCTTTAGTTAATGCGGAATGATACCAATGTTAAGAAGAACCAAAATTCTAGCCACATTAGGGCCTGCGACTGATAAGCCTGGTGTGCTTGAAGGTCTGTTTGCGGCAGGGGTTGATGTTGTCCGCATGAACTTTTCCCATGGTTCCGCCGAAGACCATATCGCAAGGGCCGAAGCCATCCGGGAAATAAGCAAAAAGACTGGCCGGCGGGTGGGCATCCTGGCTGATTTGCAAGGGCCTAAAATCCGTATCGCCCGCTTTAAGGACACCAAAGTGTTTTTAAAAGAAGGCCAAAATTTTGCCCTCGACATCAACTTTGACCCGTTGCTGGGCGACAACACCCAAGTCGGTATCACTTACGAACCCTTGGCCTTGGAAGTCGTCCCCGGCAGCCGTTTGTTATTGGATGATGGCCGTATCGTACTGGACGTGGTCAATGTTGAAAACATGCGCGTCAACTGCACAGTCGTGGTGGGCGGTGACCTGTCCAACAACAAAGGCATTAACCTGATGGGTGGCGGCCTTTCGGCAGCGGCCTTGACTGAAAAAGACAAGGAAGACATCGTCACTATTGGCAAAATCAAATGCGATTATGTCGCCGTGTCCTTCCCCCGTTGCGCCGAAGACTTGAATGAGGCACGCCGCTTGCTGGAAGCGGAAGGTTGCTATGCAGGTATTGTTTCGAAAGTTGAGCGTGCCGAAGCCATTGTCGATCCGGTCATGGACGAAATCATCTTGGCATCCGATGCCGTGATGGTGGCGCGTGGTGATTTGGGTGTGGAAATTGGCGATGCCAATCTGCCGGCCATCCAGAAAAAACTGATTAAACGTACCCGCGAGTTGAACCGTGTGGCCATTACGGCGACGCAAATGATGGAATCCATGATTGAAAACCCGATTCCTACCCGTGCGGAAGTGTTTGACGTCGCCAACGCCGTTTATGATGGCACTGACGTGATTATGCTCTCAGCAGAGACCGCATCAGGCAAACATCCGGTCAAAGCGGTGGAAGCCATGCACCGCATTTGTATCGAAGCCGAAAAGCAGCCTAGCGTCCGGGTATCAGACCATCGCATCAACATCCAATTTGAACGCGTTGATGAAGCCATCGCCATGTCAGCGATGTACATGGCCAACCATACCAAAATAAAAGGTATCGTGGCATTGACCGAATCAGGTTCGACACCCTTATGGATGTCGCGGATCAGCTCGGGCATCCCTATTTTCGCCTTCAGCAGCGTGGAAGAAACATTAGGTAAAGCCACGATGTTCCGTGGCGTTTTCCCTATTTATTTCAAGCTTGATGAAACCCAGGACCATGCCGAAGTCAACCGCAGCATCGTGAAAGAATTGCGGAAATGGAATATTGCCAAAGACGAAGACAAATTCATCATTACCAAAGGTGACTTGACTGGCGTAAAAGGCGGTACCAATGCCCTAAAAGTGATTGTCGTCGGCCAAGGCCTGACGCCCTAACCCATCCCCTCCCCTGCACCCGACAGCCTGTTGGGTGCAGGATCCCCCTCTATCCCGCCACACACAACAAGCTTCATTCCAGCAAACCGGACAAGCCTAAGGCCATCGGTTTTCCATAAAGGGACGCTAATGCAAAGCTCCTTTGCGCCTAAAAATTAATGTCAACCGGAACAATCGGCAAGAATTAATAAAACAGTAACAAGAGTTAGTCACAATCCTCAGGCTTTATCCCAAAGCTTTAGCAACTAACTATTGAGACTATTATCATGACAAAAAAAATATTGCCTTTTTTAATCCCTTTATTGGCCTGTGCCCCTCTGGCACAAGCAGATGTTGATTTGGTTGCCGTCGGAAAAGTCGATGGCGGCTACCAAGACCTTTCAGCAAGAACCGCCACTGCGCTTGAAAACGGTGTGGCCGGGAACATTTTGGGTGGTGTCGGTTCTGGCTTGGCTTATGCGGGCGGCAACACTTTCATTGCCCTTCCTGACCGCGGCCCTAATGCCGTTGCCTACAATCCGGCCCTTGACGACACCACCTCATACATCAACCGTTTCCATACCTTTAACTTGGCTTTAGCCGTCAACCCAAGTTACGACGCACTGGCTATGGGTTCGATGCCTTACATCTTGTCCCCGCAACTGACCGCCACCACGCTGTTGTCGAATGGTCAACCCCTGACCTACGCACTTAATGGTGCGCCAGCATTAAACACCACCAGCAAATATTACTACACTGGCCGTTCAGACAACTTTAATCCGACCCGTAAATCCACCAACCCTTTCAATGCCCGTCTCGACCCAGAAGCCGTGCGCGTGGCAAAAGACGGCAAAAGCGTCTTTATTTCTGACGAATACGGCCCCTATATTTATCAATTTAACCGGACAAGCGGACGGTTGATGAAAACATTCAAGTTGCCTAACCGCTTCGCTGTTGCCAACCCCCGTTCCTACGAACCAGGCCCGGACGGTGAAATTGCCGCAAACACGTCCGGCAGAACTGCCAACAAAGGCATGGAAGGCTTGGCGATCACCCCTGACGGCACAACCTTAGTCGGTATCATGCAAGCCAACTTGCTCCAAGACACCAAAAAATACCTGCGCATTGTCACCATTGATATTGCTAGCGGCACAATGCATGAATATGCCTATAAATTGACCGATGGTTCCGGTGCTAGCGACATCGTAGCGATTAACGACCACGAATTTTTGGTTGATGAACGTGATGGCAAAGGCTTAGGTGACGGCTCGGCAGCGGTTGTCAAAAAACTGTATAAAATCGACCTAGCTGGCGCAACCGACGTCAGCGGCGTAGCCACTATCGACGCAACCACCCCGTTAGTGACCAAATCCGCATCACCCTTCTTGGATGTCGTCGCTGAATTGGTGGCAAATGGCATTAGCGCGACAGAAATACCGGCAAAAATTGAAGGGATTGCCTTTGGCCCTGACCTGGTTGTTAATGGCGTGACCAAACACACGTTGTTCATCGCCAATGACAATGACTTTTTACCTTCTGTAGGCGGGGTAGCTAACCCTAACCAGTTTTTCGTCTTCACTTTTGAAGATGCCGACCTGCCTAACTTGACACCACAAACCGTAGCACCCTTTGCCCTAGACAAGAATGACCGCGGCTAATTGACAAGCCCTCTCCTCTTTGGCAACAAAAAAGGCCGCATCATGCGGCCTTTTCTGCTTAAAACCGGATGGTTTTAATGTGCATCATCATGGTGCCATTCCGGCAGCATCACAATGCAGTTGGGATTAAACCCCTGATCCTTCAAGGTATCAATGGACGCTTTCTTTTCCATCTTGACCAAATCAACCACCGTAATTGAGCCGTCATCCATTTTAGGCAAATTCAAAAAGCTGTTTTGCACAAACGCATAATGTTCATCCGGCGAAAACACGACATGGTGCGCACCGCCTGCGGTGGGGATGGACTTTAGCAACTTCGGTTGCGTGGGTTTGCTGATGTCGAACACATTCAACGCCCCCGGATTGGCGGTGGTCACAAACATGCGGTTATGGTCGTGGTTGAAATAAATCTCCAACGGCACGCCTTGTTTGATCAGGTTAAAATCATAGATTTCGTGGAATTTAAATTCCTTGCCGTCCTTATCCCAAACGCCCGCCCAGATCGTGCCGCCGAACATATTATTGACATACACGGTGGCCGGATTTGCGCCCGGCAGGAATACGGCCTCAACGGGCGAAACCCCGGAAGGCGATGGTTTGTCAGAAAGTTTGTGGGTGGACAACACTTTGCCGCTGCTGGCTTCGATGACAGAAACCGTCTCGCCTGGCGCACCCAAATCCGATGGGCGTACGGTGCTGGTCACAACGATACGGTCAATGTCATCCTGCAAACCAATGCCATGCGGATAGCTGATAAACGCGTGCGCGCCAGCCGTTTCTGGCGCGGCAATGGTACTGACGGCTCTGTCGGCTTGCGCATCGCCGACGATGACATTGCTGGAACCCATGCAAGTCAAATACCAGGTTTTTTGGTCTTTCGAAAACACCACATCCTCTGCCACTTTACAGTCCGGCACATCCACCGTCTTGAGGCGGTAAGGATATTTTTTCATATCCATGACTTGCAGCGGGTTGCTACCTAAAGAAGTCAGGTAAGCCTTGCTGGCGTCTTTGTTGTAAAAAATATGGTGCCCGACCAAATCCGGCGGCAGCGGAATATCGGTGATTATTTTGCTGAAGTTAGCCGAACTTGGGTCTACGTCAATAATGGCTATGCCTTCGCGGCGCGGGGTAACGTTGGGTTTGCTTTCATAATTGAGCATCGCCAGGATTTCGGCGTGCGCCAGCGGCGACAACAATGCCACACCTACCAGCAGGGATTTCAGAGTATTTTTTGTTTTCATTGTCAACTCATGGATTTAAGGTGGAGATTAGCCAACCGCGGCACGGATGCCTTACCTGTGCCGCGGTTGTGGCGATTACGCTTCGGCGGTAGTCGGGTCAATCATGGTTTTAATTTCAGAAATGCGGTTTGCCGGGAAGCCACCTTTTTCCGCATGTTCTTTCACAGTCGCCTCATCAGGCGCGATGTAAACGCAATAGACCTTATCATCGGTCACATAACTTTCCACCCACTGGATCTTGGGGCCCATGTCGCTAAGGACGCCGCAGGACTTTTGGGAAATGCCTTGCAAATCTGCCGCCGTCAAAGCGCCTGCCCCCGGAATGTCACGTTCGATAATGTATTTTGGCATGATGTGTCTCCTCGTATAATAAAAAAAATGACCAGTCGTCTCGAAAAAACATAGTAGCATCAATTCCTGAAATATTCATCCAATAAATTTGTGCAGCATTGCTTAAGCGGCACAGAGGATTTGTCAATTTTCATACGCAACAATACGCCCTGCCAGGTATTGACCAATAAATCCGCCATTTCCCCGGCGGATTTGTCGGTCCGCACGGTACCTTCCTGTTGGGCTTTTGCCAGACCCGCCTGCAACAAATCACGGTATTGGTTGACCGCCTGTTGCAAGGAAGCCCTGACCACTTCGCTGGTGTCGCCGATTTCGCCCATCAAATTCCCCAACAAGCAACCGCCTTTAAAATCGGTCTGTTCCAATTCATTGATCAATTCGCCAAAATAGCGTTTGATCGCGCCCAGCGCATCACCATCCGGGTTTTGTAAATGGGCGTCCAGTTGCTTGATGAACGGGGCGATATAATGCTGCGTGACTTCAGCGGCAAAATTTTCCTTGCTACCGAAATAGTTATAAAACGAGCCCTTGGGGATTTGCACGGCATCCAAAATTTCCTTCAGGCCCGTACCGTGATAACCCTTATGGGTCAGCAAGGTGACACCTTGGCTTAATAAATTTTCTTTATTGATTTGTTTTTGTGTGGGTTTGGGTTGTGGCATGGCTTCCTAAATAGGTGAACTTCAGTTCCTGCCATTATGCCGTTATCATGAGCCTTACGTCAGCTAAAATCTACCCGGTTCCGGATGCCCCGGCTTACCATAACCTTACAGGCATGGCGGTAAATTCTGCACACTATTAATCGACATTTGCTAATATATGGAACCTGATGTTGGCTAGTGCCTATTGGTTTTGCTTATCCGAAACTTAAAGCCCCCCCCATATTTTCATGTTAAAAAATTTTCGGATAACCACTTGCCATTTAGCCACAAACTACGGATTAGGACATTGAAGGATTAAGCTATGTTGTTGACAACATTGGAGAAGAAAGGATTGGAGCGGTTCCATGCGCTGCAGGCGGACGCGGTGGACACGGTCGCGGGCCGGTTTTATCAAGCGCACATGGCGATTTATGGACAACTTTGGGCCTGTGGCCGTCAGGCTTGCCATGAGGAGATTAAGTTACACCTCGAATTTCTTCGTCCGGCACTTGAATTCGGGCTATTGCAGCCTCTGGTGGATTACCTGGTTTGGCTGGACAATATGCTGTCGGTGCGGGCAATCCCAGTTGCCCACATTGCCGAGTCATTAGAATATCTGGCGGATTTCTTTTCTGGACACATGGAAGCAGCGGACGCCAAAGTGGTCAATACCGCGCTATTGGCGGCACGGGACACTTACTTAGCGTCCAGAGGGGCCAAACCGGCTCCTCCCCAGCCCCCTAAACCGTGGCCCGAAACAGCGGCATTTGAGGCGGCGTTGCTCGACGGCAACCAGAAAGGGGCATTAGCAATAGTAAACTGTTGTATCGACGACGGGCATAACCTCATTGACATCGAACTGCACATTATCCAAGCCGCGCTTTACCATATTGGCGAAAAATGGCAATCAAACCTGGTGTCAGTCGCCAAAGAGCACATGGCGACAGCAATTGCGCAGTCCGTGATGACAACCGGGCTGCTACGGTCAACACAGTCAGGGCAAACTGGCAAACGGGTGTTACTGGCCTGTGTCGAAGGCAACTATCATGCTGTCGGATTGCGCATGGTCGCTGATGCGTTCCTGCTTGGGGGCTGGGATGTGCACTATCTTGGCGAAAATGTACCCTCCCTAACACTGATCCAGGAGGCAAAGGAGTGGAAACCTGACGTGGTAGGCCTGTCGGTGGCGCTTGCCCACCACCTACACGCAGTTAAAGAAACCATCACACAACTTCGCCAACAACCGGGTGACGCAAGGCCCTTCGTAATGGTCGGAGGGCTTGCCATCAACCGTTTTGAGAAATTGGCCAAAACGTTAGGCGCCGATGCTTGCGGCAAGGATGCCCAGGCCGCGCTCATCCATGCCAACCGGATCATTGGTTAACCCAATATGAAGTGGATCGGATCTGAGCTAAAAGGGTTGCTCACCATCGCAGTGGCCACCATCCGTGATGACGGCACACTGGTAAAAGCAAATGCCGGATTCCTGCGGCTCATCAATATGGAGGGGGAGCAACCGGCAGGCAAACGGGTGGCCCAATTCTTCATCCAACCGGATTTTGCCTTGCTCGTCAGTATGGAGGCGGATACGGAAGGGCGGATTTACCACGGACTCTTGACCCTAGGCGATTATATGACGCAGGCACGCACCCTGCGCACCCGTATTTGGCGGGTAAACTCGGAGCTGCGCTTGCTTGCTGAACATGACATCGAAGAGTTGGAACGTCTCTATGGTACCCTGCTCGCGCTCAACCGCGACTACGCCGACGCCCAGTTCCGGCTTGCCCAGACCAATCTGAAGCTACAGCAACGCGAGGCGGAAATCCTTGCCTTGTCATTGACCGACCAACTCACAGGCGTCGGCAATCGCCGGCAATTGGAACAAGTGCTGCCTGTCGAAATCAGCCGCGCCGAACGCACTGGCGAGAAGTTTTGCGCACTCATGGCCGACCTGGACCACTTTAAGAAAGTCAACGACACATGGGGACATGATACCGGGGACGAAGTGCTCATAAGGTTTGGCAAACTGTTACGCCAGCAAACACGGGTGACAGACACGGTGATTCGGTTTGGTGGCGAAGAATTCATCATCCTGATGCCACATACCCCTCTTGAACAAGCCACTGCCATTGCGGAACGGATTAAGGGGGCAATGGGCGGCTGCCAGTTGGAAGTGTTTCGGGATCCAATCACAGTCAGCATTGGTGTCGCTGAACTTGTGGCAGGCCAACAAGGCACCGAATTCTTACGCCGCGCCGACACCGCGCTCTACAAGGCCAAGGCGTCCGGGCGTAACCGGATCATGGTTGGCTAACGGGCAACAAGCCCAAGCGCCAGTCTCCCCCTCATGCAATTAAAAGGCATCGAGTATCGCTTTTTTCTTAGCCGCATATTCATCAGCCGAGATCAACTCCGCCTCAAACAGCTTTTTCAATTGCGCCAATTTCTCCGCCGGGTCTACCACCGGGTTATTGCCGGTGACAGTCCCGGCAGCATTGCTGTTCATGGCCTGGGCGATGTTCTGCCCAAAACTGATGCCCGCCCCTAAGCCCATGCCCATTCCTGCCCCGCCGCCTTCGTTACGCGCGGCTTCCCGCAAAGCTTCCAGTTGCTGAATTTTGGCATAATCCAAACCCACGGCTTGCGCGGCTTGGGCTTCGGCGGTCATGTCGGCAATCCGGTTGATGCGTTTTAAGGTCTCTTCATCAAAATCCGTGCCTTCGATTCTAAAATCGGTGATTTCAAAACCCAGATCGGCAAAAATTGCCGCCATTTTTTCGCGCACGCCTTCGGCGATTTCCTCGCGGTTGGCATCAATATCAAGATAACCAAAATGGCTGGTGGCGAGAAAATCCGCCAGCGGTTGGTTTAAGCGGGAGACGATGACGCTGCGCATGGTTTCGGTAGTGAACAGCCCATGGCTACCCATGACATTGACGAAAAAACTCCCCGCTTCTTTGATCCGGTAACTATAATTACCGAACGCCCTGAGGCCCACCGGAAATTTGTAAGTAGGGTCTAAGTATTTGATTAACGAGCTTGTTCCCCATTTTTGATCGAGAATAACGGTCTTGCGGAAAAAATAAATGCCGACCTTATGCTCGCTTTCAAAAAACTGCATGAATTTGGTGATGGTCGTCCAAAATGGGATATTATCGGTTTTGAGATTGACCGAACCTTCGTCTTGGTAAACTGCTTGCACTTTGCCTTGGTAAACAAAAATACAGCCTTGGCCTGGGCCGACGATTAAGGTTGAAGCATTTTTGATTTCATCGCCGTTGTCGGTCCATTGTTCAAACAAGGCGTTTGGTGCTGGATTTTCCCATTCGATCACTGACCGTAATTGGCGTTTTAAACCGTCAAAAAGTCCCATTATTGAATTCCTCTCGTGCGTAAAATTGTGATTATAGCCTACGGTGCTGAAGACCTATGAAAAAAGCCTTAACAACAGAATGGCAAACGCAGCTTTGGGAAACCATTAAGCACATTGAAAAAAATTCGCAAATTGAAATGGTTGTGGTGTTGCGTCCGCGCTCGGCGGATTACCGTGACATTGCTTGGGTTTGGGGCGTTTTTGGTGCGTGGTTGGGCTTTACCTACGTCATGTTCGCACCCGAATATTTTAGTGATGACATCGTGTATGCCACACCGATCGCCGCATTTTTGTCCGGTTTTGCGCTTGCCCATTTCCCATTGCTGACACGCTTAAGCATTAAAAAAGCACGTTTGGAAAAAAGCGTCGAGACCATGGCGCGGGCGATTTTTCAAAAAGGGGGCATCCAGCATACCCAAGCTAAAATTGGTGTGTTGGTTTATGTGTCGTGGTTAGAAAAACGGGTGGTTTTACTGGCAGACAAAGGCGCGGAAATGGCCTTGCCCCCTGCGGAATGGCAAGCGTTACGGGCTGATTTTCAATGTATTTTTCACGAACGTAAGCCTTTAGATGCGTTAATTACCCAACTGGAAAAAAGCAAGCCTGTGTTTAGCCGTCATTTGCCGCCGATTGCAAATGACATTAACGAATTGCCTGATGATTTGGATGTGGATTTATGAGAGCGATGCTGTTGATTTGGCTGTTATTGCTGGGTCTTGTGACCTGTTTTAACGTTACAGAAGCACGGCCGGGTGGAGGGCATTCCAGTTCGGGGCATAGTTCCTCTTCCGGTTCTTATAGCTCACCATCTTACGGTTCGTTTTCTTATAACCCATCCTTTTCTTCCGGTTACAACAACGGTGTTTCTGTAAACACTAACCCTGCGGGATTAGTGTTTTTTCTTATCATACTGATCATCATAATTATCATCCTGAAAAATAAAACCGCCCCGCAACCCTTTGTCGCCGCACCTACGGCAATTAACAGATCGCGGCAGCAAAACTCCCTCAAAAATGAACTGGACTTGCTCAAACAAAGCGACCCCAACTTCTCAGCCATTTTATTTATCGACTTTGTCCACTCGCTCTACACTAAGTTTTACAGCTACTCCACTCATCCTGAATACAGCTATATAAGCCCTTTCCTCAGCACCGAACTGCAACAGCATTTTGAAAAAGCCGCTCCGTGGACGGTTAACGAAATCGTCATTAACGGTATTCGTTGGGAAACAATTAGTACCCAAGGCACGGAGACTGAAAGCATCAGCTTAGTCATTGATGCCAATTACACCCTGCATCAACAAGACAAAGCCACGCGCTACACCGTCACCGAACGTTGGCTGTTTTATCGGCAAAAAGGCTTGCTGTCCGCCGAACCGGACAAAATGCAAACCTTATGTTGCCCACAGTGTGGCGCACCCGCGCACTTCACTGATTCCGGCGAATGCGGTCATTGCGGTACGGTCATCAATAAAGGTGAAAAACAATGGTATCTAGGCAAGCGCGTGGTGCTGCGGACAACTGCCTTAGCGGCTAGTGATTTGGTGTCTTATACCGAGGAACAAGGCACACAACGCCTGACCGTCAAGCAAGACGGATTGGCGGAACAAATGCAAAGTTTCATCCAACAACAATCATTACCGGATTGGGACGGTTTTTGGCGACCCTTTGCCGATGACATCGTGAAAGCTTATTTCCTGAGCATTTACGGGCATTGGAGCAAGCGCGATTGGCAAGGCGTGCGGCATTTGTTGTCAGATCGTTTGTATGAAGCCAATTCATTTTGGCTGGCTTTATACGCCGAACACGATTGGCATAACCGTTTGGACGACATCAACATCAGCCAAATCGTGCCCGCCAAAATCGAGCTGGATAAATATTACCAAGCGATCACGGTGAGGATTTTTGCTTCGTGTTTTGATTACACCGAAGATGCTAACGGTAAAATCATCGGCGGTTCCAAACGCAACCGCCGCAGTTACAGCGAATACTGGACATTCGTCCGCCGCACAGGCAAAGCCGCCCACACTGCACCGTATAGCCTAACCAGTTGCCCTCAATGCGGTGCACCCGCCGACAATATGGGGCAAACCGCTGAATGTGGTTATTGCGGATCAAAAATCAGTACCGGGGAGTTTTCTTGGGTATTGTTTTTGATTATGCAGGATGATGTTTATGAGGGCTGAGCAAACTCAATAATCAGCGTGTTCCGGTAATAAATCACAGCCCTTAGGCATTGATTTTAATATACTAGCGGATTGCTCAGCCAAGCAATTTCACAGTTTAAACAGGAGCAATTCCTTAAGCACTACACCTCAATGGCTTCCTCCGTTATGCCCCGATATGCGTTGTAGTGAATTGGTATAAATCCCCCCATTAGACTGGTTTCTTTTTCAATCTTTTATAGGGCAACCATCATGGCAAACAACTTAGGCATTATTGATGTAGAAAATAACAACACCTTCCTTTTAGCAAACGATTTAGGCAAGATAAAAGGGACAAACATAGCCGCAGGTACGATAAGCTACCTGACCGACGTAACGTCTAACGACAAAATTGATTTTTATCGTTTTGAACTGGACAAACCCGCCCCGCTTAACAGTTATATCGAATTATCTTCGCCCGATGTCGTGGCAATCCAAGCATTTTATCAAATGCGCCTGTATAGCTACGATGCCGCCAATGACAGTTACACTGAAATCCAAGTCAGCGCACAGCTCAATAACTACCCATATAGCTACCGACTAGAACTCACTTCTTTGAAAGTGGGCACTTATGTATTCGGCGTTGCAGGTGCAGAAAGGGATTTTGCCAATGCCACAGGCTTGTACAATTTACGGATTTCCATTCCCTCCCCTAGCCAGCCCGGCAAGGTCATTACAGGCACAGACAATAACGATACCCTAGTAGGTGGCAACGAAGAAAACACCCTTTACGGTAACGCAGGCAATGACACTCTGAAAGGTAACGGCGGCGATGATGCGATTTATGGCGGAGCCGGCAATGATGTTTTGTATGGTGGCGACAATAGCGACCTTCTCAATGGTGGTAGCGGGCTTGATAAAGTTGTCGATTCGGGGGATTTATGGGAATTCATCCTCAGCAATGACCGCTTGATCGCGAATGGCGTGGATGTGCTGGTCGGCATTGAGCAAGCGCAATTGACTGGCGGCAACGGCGAGAACCTGTTGGACGCGTCCAAATTTACCTTAGGTTCGGTGGTGTTGGATGGCGGCCTTGATGATGACACCTTACTAGGCGGTAGCAAAAATGACCGTCTGATTGGTGGTGAAGGCTTTGATTACCTTGATGGCGGCACAGGCCAAGACATTTTAAACGGAGGAAATGGTGGCGATGTCTATGTGGTCGACAATTTAGGCGATAAAATCATAGAAGGCACGGGTTATGACCAAGTGAATTCCTATGTCAGCTTTACTTTAGGAAGTTTACTTGAAAATCTGACCTTGTTAGGTACCGCTACCATCAACGGTACAGGCAATGCGCAAAATAATATATTAGTGGGTAACGACGCTAATAATATTCTGACTGGCTATGCTGGCAGTGATGTCCTAAATGGTGGCAAAGGCGTGGATACCCTTAACGGTGGCACAGGCGATGACACTTACCTTGTTGACCGGACTTTTGACGTCATCATCGAAACCTCTTTAAGCGACCATGAACTGGTCAAATCGTCAGCCAGCAAATATACCTTAAGCGCCAATCTGGAAAACCTGACCCTGATAGACAATGGCATCCAAGGCACCGGAAACAGCCTAGCCAACACCATCACAGGTAATGGCTTAAACAATATCATCAATGGTGCTGGAGGGGATGACATCATTTACGGCTTTTCCGGTGATGACACCCTGTATGGCGGCAGTGGCAATGATTTTATCTACGGAGATAGTGATGGCAATGCCGGGAATGACATTATCTATGGTGGCAGCGGTAATGACGAAATTTATGGTGGATTAAACGGTAAAGACATCTTAAATGGGGGTGCGGGGCAAGATTTTTTTGCTTCGCAATTCGACAACAATGACATTTACGTCTTCCAGTTTGGCGAATCTTTACTGGCGAACCCTGACCAAATTGACATTTTCGGTGTCAATGGCGACAAAATCGACTTGCTATCCAAAACGGGCGCTGCAATCGGACAGCCAGGCCACTTTACCCGCGCCAAAGACATTGACGCGTTTGGCCTGGACAAAGCCGATGTTGATAACATATTCATTGACGCCAATGGCAAACTCGCCGGAAACCAAGCGTTAGAAATCAATAGCGCGGCGATTGTCCAAACTTTCGGCGGCATTTCTTACCTGGTCGTCAATGACGATACCGCCGGATTCCAAGCCAATACGGATTTGGTCATTTCCCTAGGCATCAATACCGCATTGCCGCCACTAGGGGCGATTTCGGCGGATACTTTTTTCTTGTAACGGCAGGGGCCGTAATTTAGTCAAGCCCTAAACGCCAAGCCCGGCTTCGTTAACCGGCCAGCAGGATAAACGGCATCACTGGCCGAACATATTACTGGAATACTGCATCGGGTTGCTGGCTATTTCGCGTGCCGCCAGAAATTGGGCGTAATAGTTGCGGGAAGCAAAGCCGAACGCCGGGCTCTGATAGGTTTTGACGATACGGACAAAATCACGGCCAACTTGGGTTTGTGCCCGCCTCATACCGCCGATGCCGTGGTTGTAGGAAGTGATTGCCGTAGGCCAGTCACCCAACTTGCCGTAGGCATAACTCAGGTAACTTGCCGCGCCTTTGGCTGAAGCAACGGGATCCAGGCACAAATCCACCCTCCCGCCAGGCATGAAGGTCTTCGCCGCACCTTTGGTGAATTGCCACATGCCGACCGCCCCAGCGGAGGATCTTGCTGACGGCTGGAACGAAGATTCGACGTGCGGCAACAAGGCCAAATCTTCCGGCAAGCCTGCATCGCGGAAGATTTTTCTAAATTGCCGGTCATAGCGGCGGCTGATCTCCAACCCTTTCATGAACCGTTCGCGGGTACCGCGTTGCGCGCGCACCCGTTCGGCGGCACCGTACAGGACGCTGTTAAGTTGCCTGCCGTTACTCTTCAATTTAGCAATCATTTGCTTGTCATTAACCGTTAACGGCGCGTTGTAACGCAATTTGCCCTCTAGGACAGCCAATTGGGCTTTCCAAAAATCCCGGCGCTGCCTGACCATGTCTTTTTGTTCCCGGGTCAGGCTTTCTCCGACATCGCCAGGCAACACCATCACTTCGTAGACCACATCCAGATAGCGGTCATCATGAAACGCGACTTCCGAGCGGCGCCACTCCACATAGGTTTTGCGCCAGAATTCCACTGCGGGAGCCAGCTCGCCGGGTTTGTGGAATACCCCGGAGCGGACTGTAGGCCTATAGGCATTTTGCGCCGTGGCCGTCCGGGGCGGGGCGACCCTATAGGCTTGGACATTATCAGGCTTGGCGGTAGGCGTAGTGTTGCTACAACCATCCATCACCAAGGCAACCGCCAGTACAAGCCAAATCCGCATCATTGATCGGTTCATTTTATTAAGGTGATCCCGTATTGATAGGTTTCAAGTTAGCGTTTTTGCGCATCTTTGGTTAAATTGGACTCAAATCCGATCCGCATTTAAATATCCGGGACTTAACCCATCGGTAAATGTGCTTTTTACCCCAATCGGACATCCTCCACCCTGAATATAATAGTGTATTTTAAGGGATATGATAATGGCTCAAGACACATTAAACGTCCTGTCTTTAAAAGATCCCCATTTTAATTAATCAGGGAGCAGAGGGCAGAGGAGTAGCCCGTAAGGAGCGAAGCGGATTACGGGATTTTCCAATTCCGCCATGCCGTATTTAATCGAGTGGATTCGGTACGGGTGTTTGAAATTGGGCATTGTGCGGTTTCGAGACCCCGTATTTCGCTATCGCTGCATACGGGCTCGCTTTAATGGCGGTGCCTATATGGGGATCAGAACTGTCGCCGCCCGCTACCCAAAATGGCCGCCCCACCGGAGTTTTTATGTGGGGAATTACGTACAGGCCTAAAATATTTAGACATTTTCCCTTTTAATATCAACTAAGTAAAAGTTGTTTGGCGGAAGGTGTGAAGTATCCCGCTTCAAACCAGGTAATAGTTAATATTTCCGGCGGTAACATTCCCCTATACTTCCGGGCAATTTTGTTTTCCGGCCAGGGCGTTTGCTGGTAGCAGGCAAGGCGTTGGGCGGCACAACGCTATGCACTCCCGCCTCCAAAACTCAGCGTGCCGGATATTCTTGTCGGATGGGACATTCGCCCCAGCAAAGCTCGTAGGTGAGGTACGAACCCCAACACATTGGGCGGGCATCAATCGTTGGGGTTCCTAATGTCACCCCAACGAGCTACATGGCTGATTTCGGAAAGTTATTTTTAGCGAGTAGCCCGTAAGGAGCAAAGCAGATTACGGGATTTTTCAACTCCGCCCATGCCGTATTTAATCAAGTTCATTCGGTATGGGTGTTTGAAATTGGGAATTGTGCGGTTTCGAGACCCCGTATTTCGCTATCGCTGCATACGGGCTACCTCGCTGAAATGAATCAAAAAAGATCAAGTAAGCTGGAGCCGTTCATTGGGAGGCCGTCCCGACATGGCAGATTTTGGAAAGTTATTTTTAGCCAAATCCTTTAGGAGTAATTCTGATGCAAGGTGCACCTTTAAAAGTAAAAAGGCCAGTTATTTTAATGAAACATGACAGTTTTTTGGGGTATTTCAAAGTGTCTTGCATCAAAGCAATCTTTTTACTGTTTATAACTATCCTGTTAATGCCGACCCGAACAATAGCAACAGAATATGAACCAGCTATTCGTTTACTTTATAGCGGACAAACAAAAGGCTACGTTTCAACTCCAAGCGAGGGCTGTCCAGGTTACTACATTAACTACCCACCTCCAGGCTTCCCAATATTGGTAGGGTATTTTCCAAAAAATTTTGATGCTTCTAATCAGGTTTATCGTGGGAATCTTAGAACTTGGAATTGTATAAATGGCAGTAACGATATTCATACTGACTTTGGAGCCGTCGTTGAACGTCCTTTTTGCTTTCGATCGGTGTTTCCTAGTATCAGTGCCATTTTCATATTTGCTGGTAATCCACAGCTCCCTCCAAATAGCCCCACTGACTACTATTGTCCTCTCCAACCCACTACCGCACCTCAGCCGACCAAAACCCCGCCGCCTGAACTTTGCTCTGGTAGCCCATTTAAAGGCAACCCCATTAACACCAGTCTCGGCGACAAAGTCCAGATAGAGAAGGATTACGAAGACAGCAATAGCTTGCGGTTTGAACGGACTTATCACAGCCATGCCGGGGTAGCCAACACCAGCAATAATCTTGGCGCACAATGGCGGCATTACTATGACCGCTCCATTACTTCGTCAACTTGGGAAATCACTCCGCCTGTGGATGGACAAACTGCGATGGTTGCCAAGTATGACGGCAGGCGACTGGTTTTCAAATACAGCCAAGCCACCGACAAGTGGACACCCGACCCCGACATCACCGACAGGCTAGAATACCTCAAGGATTCCAACAACGTGTTCAGTGGCTGGAAGCTGACCGACCGCAACGACAACGCTGAAACCTACAGGACTGACGGAAAACTTCAGGCTCTGAAAAACCGTAGCGGCAGTGTCAACCTAGTCTTGGACTACAGCACCAAAGACACGCCCTTGTCCTCCCTCTATACCGCCGCCGCGCAAGCTCCGGCACCGCTCGTTGCCGTCAGTGGCAAGCTCCTTAGCGTCACCGACCAAATCACCCACCATACGCTGACTTTTCTGTACGACGAAAAACTACGCATGGCGCAAATGACCGTCCCTGGCGGAAGCGTTTATCAATACCAATACGACTTAGATAAGGACGGTAACACCTTGGAGGCTTATGGCAACCTCACCACCGTGGTTTACCCTGACAGTACCCCTACAAATCCTGTCATACGCACTTACGAATACAACAACCCCAGTTACGTCCCTGCCGCTTTTTCTAATCCTGTCGTCGGCATCCATAATGCCCTGACCGGCATCATCGACGAAAACGGCCAACGTTACGCCACTTGGAGCTACGACACCCAAGGCCTCGCCGTTTCTTCGCAACACGGCGATGTCAGCAAAAACATCGACCGGGTTGACATTGCCTACACCAGCGGCACATCAAGCACCATCTCGGAAGGCTTGCGTGACACCTCAGGCAACTTGCTCAACCCAGGGCAACCGATGAATTTCCAGATCATCCAAGGTGTTGCCAAGGTCACGTCACAAAGCCAACCCGCCGCCACGCCCAATCCTAGCAGCTGCCCCACTTCCGCCAGCAACTTGCGCTACGACACCAACGGCAACATCATCCAGCGCACCGACTTCAACGGCAATGTCACCTGCTACGCCTACGACACCGCCCGCAACCTGGAAACCGTGCGCATCGAAGGCATCGCGAAAGGCAGCCCGCTGTTGGCGGGCGGCCAATGCCCAACCGACGTGCAAGGCTCAGCCCCCACCGCCAACACCGCCGAACGCAAAATCACCACCCAATGGCATCCCCGCTTCCGTGTCCCCGAAAAAAAGGCCGAACCCGAACGCCTGACCACCTGGGCGTGGGGCGACAGCACCAACGCCAACGCCCCCCAATGCGGCAAAAACGGCGCGGTCGCCGACGGCGTGCTGTGCAGCAAGACCGTCCAGTCCACCAACGATGGCACAGGAGCGTTAGGCCTTGCCGCCAGCCCGGCCAGCACCCGCAAATGGCTATACACCTACAACGCCTTCGGGCAAACCCTGTCGGTTGACGGCCCACGCAACAATGTCAGCGACGCGTCGGACAAGAGCCAATACGGGTATTACACCGACACGGAGACCAACGTCAACAACCGCCGGATGCTGAAAACCACCACCAACGCCTTAGGGCAAGTGACCACCTACGACAGCTACGACGCCCACGGCCGCCCGACCCAAATCACCGCCGCCAACGGTGTCGTCACCCAACTGGCCTACACCCCGCGCGGGCAATTGCAGACCGTCACCACGGCGGGACGCAGCACCCAATTGGCCTACTACCCCAACACCTTGCTGAACACCGTCACCAGCCCCGCCACGGGCACCACCACCTACACCTATGACGATGCGCATAGGCTCAACACCATCCAAAACGCCGCCGGAGAAAAGCTCAAGTACGTGTTGGATAACCTCGGCAACCGCACCAAAGAACGCACGGTCACCGGCAGCGGCGCATCCGAAGTCACCTACACCAGCGTCAACCGCCGCTTCGACAACCTGGGCCGGTTGTGGAAACTGCTCAACGCCGCCAACCAACTGGTCAGCGAATACCACTACGACCCCAACGGCAACCTGACCGCCACCACCGACTACCCCGACGGCACCGCCGCCAACAAGCAACAGACCCTCAACGGCTACGACGCGTTGGATCGCATGGATTTGTTGACCAACGTTATAGATAGCGTAACGAGTTACTTGACCACCTACGGCTACGACGGCCTAGGGCAACTCACCCAAGTTAAAGACCCACGTGCCAACAGCACCGCCAGCCCGCGCCCCAATGGCACGGGCTTCACCACTAACGGCCTCGGCAACCAAAGCCAAGAAAACAGCCAAGACCGCGGCGTCATCAACAACACGGGCTTCGACCCTGCCGGCAACCTCAAGACCCGCATTGACGCCCGCAACACCACGGCCAAATACACTTACGACGCCTTGGACAGGTTGCTGACGGACAGCACCTACCTCGCCGATGCCAACGGTGCCGCCCAGGCCACCACCGTGGACAGCACCATCAGCTACCGCTATGACCTGAACACCGCCGACCTGACCGCCAACCCGCCTGCCAAAAACGCCGTCGGGCAACTCAGCCACGTCGACGACCCCAGCGGCAGCACCGACTGGCAATACGACGGCGAAGGCCGCCTACAAACCAAGACCCACAGCATCAGCACCGCCCAGGCCAGCCGCAACCTGAGCGTCAGCTATACCTATGATGCCATCAGCGGGCGTGTCGCGACGATGACCTACCCCTCCGGCTTCACCGTCGGTTACAGTTATGACCCTGCCGGACGGCCCAGCCAGCTCACCTACGCCCAAAGCCCAACCGGTACTTTCACCACCCTGCTCGACGCCATCGCCTACCAGCCGTGGGGCGGGGTCAAGAGCTACCAGCTCAGCACCGTCACTGGCACGCCGATCGTCAGCCGCCATTATGACAGCGACGGGCGCATCGACGGCTACACCCTCAACACCGCCACCAAAAAACTCGTCTATGACCGCCTCGGCAACGTCACCCAACTGGGCGACGGCCTGTTCACCGACATCGCCCCCAGCAACGCCAACGAATATGTCTATGACGGACTGGGCCGCCTGACCGACTTCACCCCGTTCACGGGCACCGCCCACCACTACGGCTACGACGCCAGCGGCAACCGCACCGAAAAGACCGTCGGTAGCCAGACCCTGTACACGCCCGACGACCAAAGCAACCGCCTGGACTGGGTCGGCAGCACCGCCTACAGCTACGACGCGGCGGGCAACCTCACCGCGAACGGCAGCGGCCCCACCTTCGACTACGACAGCCGCAACCGCCTTGCCAGCCTCACCAACGCCTCGGGCACCGTCACTTACCAGTACGGCACCAACGCCCTGGGGCAGCGCGTCAGCAAGACCGACACTTCACCGACAGGCACCAACAGCCGCTTCTACGCCTACGACGAGGCCGGGCAGCTGCTCGGCGAATACGGCACCGACGGCAGCCGCCAACGCGAACACCTCTGGCTGGGCGACCAGCCCGTCGCCGTCGTCAACGCCAGCGGCGGCGTCTACCTTGTGCTAACCGACCACCTCAACACCCCCCGGCAAATCATCGACACCAGCAACCGCCTGCGCTGGCAATGGGACTTTAGCGACCCGTTCGGCGGCAACGCGGCCAACGGCAAGCCCGACGCCAGCCTGACCCGGTTCGACTACAACCTGCGCTTTCCGGGGCAGTATTTCGATGTGGAGACGGGGTTGTTTTACAATTACTTCCGTAGTTATGACCCTAAGGTGGGGCGGTATACGCAGAGTGATCCTATCGGCATTTCAGGAGGATTGAACACGTTTGGGTATGTCAATGCAAATCCGCTTGTCAAAACTGATCCGAAAGGTGAGGCGGCTCTAGCTCCTCTTGGTGGATTGATTGGTGCAGATATTGCTCTTCCTGACCCGTCAGATGTCGTACCTTGGAAATGGGTAGGTTATTGTGTGGCAATTACGGGTGCTAGTGCTTTCGATTTGATTATGTTAGCGAGAGATGGAGACTTTACAAAATCAGATAAGAAGAAAGCTAAAGATGAAAACGCAGATAAATACGATGGAGAAAACAAATGTGAAGATTGCGGAAGGACGGTCAAAAGCACTCCAAATATTAAAGGACAACCTACACCAGAAGATCAATTACATATTCATCATGATCCCGCAATAAAAGATGGGGGCGGGAGACACAGCAAACCAATGGTATTATGTCCACCATGCCATAAATTGCGCCATAAGTAACATGAATGAACTTAATTTTTTATTAGAAAGAGATGATGATTGGCCTCCTGTCTCACACGAATGCCTGCCATGTATCAAAATCAGTGACAGTTACAAGATAGATGATGCCCCTTTTTTTATTAAAGGACTCTCTGTGGGAGATATTATCGACGTGAAATTTAATGAAAAAAGTGAGGTTATAGATTGGAAAATAATTGATAAATCAAAGCGAACCACTATTTGGATTTTAAGATTGTCTATTGAAAGTACCGAGCATATTCTTAATGTACTTTCGGAATTGAGAAATCAAAAATGTAATACTAGTGAATTGTCCCAATTTGGAATGTACACTGTTGATGTTCCTGAAGATTTGGATATTGGGTATATAGATAAATGCCTTGAAAGCTTTGATCGCTCAAAGGTTGCAGTTGCATTTCCTTCTTTTAGGCATCAAGATTCCAAATAAATAACGCTTTTTTCGTGCTTTTCGTATCTTTCGTGGACACTAAAATAAAACCTTTTCCAATTTGGCAAATGCCAGCATCAGCAAGTAGCCCGTATGGAGTGAAACGGAATACGGGTTTTCCCGGCAATGATATGCCGTATTTAACCGCGCTGTTCCAACGAGTAGCGAGTAGCGAGTAGCCCGTAAGGAGCGAAGCGGATTACGGGATTTTTCGGCAACGACATGCCGTTTGTCATCGCACTATTCCGGCACGGGTTATCGGAATTGGGAATTGTCCGGTTTCGAACCCCGTAATCCGCTTCGCTCCTTACGGGCTACTCGCTACTCGCTATTAGGATCTTGAAGCATATTGTTTATCTTTATTCGCGTCATATCGATTGCTTGTTCTGCCGCAGCCTTTAGGCGTAGCCCGTAAGGAGCGAAGCGGATTACGGGATTTTTCGGCTACGATATGCCGTTTGTCATCGCACTGTTCCGGCACGGGATTTCGGAATTGGTAATTGTGCGGTTCCGAACCCCGTATTTCGCTATCGCTGCATACGGGCTACCCAACCCCTCACTTTTTACTGGATTGAAGGTGCGTTATGGTGCTGTATCGGCGTAACCGGGTGGCGGGCGGGGCGTTTTTCTTTACGGTGACGTTGCGTGACCGTTCTGCCGACACTTTGGTGTGGCATGTCGGGCTGCTGCGGGAGGCATTCCGCACGGTGCGGGCGCAACGCCCTTTTACCATCGAGGCCATTGTCATTTTGCCCGACCATTTGCATACCCTCTGGACGTTGCCTGACGGCGACACCGGTTATTCCGGGCGTTGGCGGGCGATCAAATCCCGTTTCACCCACCGATTACGGCACTCTGGAATCCCGTTGGCACGTGACCATCGCGGCGAATACGCCTTATGGCAACGGCGGTTTTGGGAGCATACCATCCGTGACGATGCCGATTTCCAACATCATGTCGATTATATCCATTGGAATCCCGTCAAACATGGCCTGACCCGACACGTCGCCGGTTGGCCTTATTCGTCTTTCCACCGTTACGTCCGCCTTGGTTTATTGCCAAGCGATTGGGGTTCTTCCGTGCAAGAACATCAGGGTAACTATGGCGAGTCGGTATAAATACGTAGTCCCGGCAACGGCTTGCTGTATCTCATCATAATGTTCCGGCACGGGGTTTTGAAATTGGGTATTGTGCGGTTTCGAGACCCCGTATTCCGCTATCGTTGCATACGGGCTTAATTCTTTTCTATCACGCTGGCTGCCGACAATGCCCCGTTAAGGTTATCCCTGTTTGCGGCCGCCTTGTGGATCACCATTTTTATTTCAGGGCTTTGGGTGCTTTGGTTTTGTGCCGCCGAGATCGGGGCCAAGGCTTGTTCATCATCAATTTTCCCTAACCAGACTTCAAGGTTCCTGGCGCCTTCCGGGGGCGCATCTTTAGCCCAATCGGCGATTTGTTGGGTGGCGGCGACCGAGCTCATTGCCGCCAAGGCATTGCCACTGGCTTCAAATGCAGGCGCCCCAACAGGCTCTTGCTTTAAACTGGCCCCTAAGACTTTGATGGCGGCGGGATTGCGCACTTGCGGGACGGCCTTAAACGCCACTTCTTGTTTGATGCGGTTGGTCGCTTCAGGTTCTGTGTTTTTGGTGCTGCCTGATACGGTCAGCAGTAGTTGGCCGACGCCCTGGGGCGCCCCCACCACCGCAATGGCTTTGCCCAGCGCAGCCAATAACGCCGGGTCGGTGGCTTCTGGATCAGTCCAAGCCGCTTCTAAAGCCGGGGAAAGCTCTTCATGGAACTGGCCATGCCAACGGTTGTCGCCTATCCTGGAAATGGCTTGCAATACGAGGATATACAACGAAGACTGGAGTTCCTGTTTGGCCAGGTCAAGCAATTGGGACAAGGCCTCAGGGGTGGCGGTTTCGGATAAAAAGTCCAGCAAAATGGCTTTAATCGCCAAAGACAACTCCGGTTGCATCAGCAAACCGTTGATGTTTTGATAAATGTCCGGATCCGGATGCAGGCGCAAGTCCTCGGCCAACAACGCCGCCATGATAGGGATTTGTTGGAATTCCGATTGGAAGAGCAGGGTTTCCAAGGCTTGCCAGCGTTGCATGGCGGATGGCTGTTGAGGGCCTTTAACCGGGGTGGGCACGGCATTGTGCACGGGGTTCCGTTTCTGCCAGCCCAAGGGGGCCGCCACACCGGGGTTGCCGCTCCGCCCAGTCCCCAGCTGGGTTTGTTGCCGGATAAAGGACGCGTGCTGCGTCTGCAATCCATCAATGCCAGGCATAACGACGAGCAACAAACAAACCAAGACGGGTATTGACCGGTGTATCACCTGGGCATCCGCCGAGATGGGGCCAATTGGGCCAGCGCGGCACTGATTTTTGCCACCTGTTCCGGGCCCGCCTGCAATTTAAGCAGGGAAACATTTTTAGGCCGTCTGGCGGCGCGATGGTTTTCCCCTCCATCCCTAGGTTCCCGCAACACTAACAAACCCACGATGCGCTTCCGTTCCGCCGTATCCGCCTGCATAAAAGACTGCGCCGCCAAAGCCGCACGCCCCTGCCCGACTAACGTCAAGCTAAGTTTGGGATGACGGCCCAGTATCCCCAGCACCGCCGCCCGCACTTCGTAGGCCAACTGCCGGACGGGGACGCGGCCGGGTTTTTCCGGATCGCCAAGCGATGGCGGCAAACCTTTGGCGGCGGCCTCACCATGTTGCAACAAATCGTAATAACCAAAAGCAATCCGGTAACAATAGGCTTTATTCTGCGGATCGTAAGCATCATCCCCCAACACGACACCGCCATAGATGACCGGGCAACGGTCATTGAAGCGTTGTTTGGCAAACTCATTCCAAACCGTGTTCTTAGCGCCTTCCCCATGTAGCAGCAACAAGGCCTTGGCAGATGCCTGCGAGGCTTGGTTTTTGGCAAACCGGGCGGCCAAGCGTGTATCACCGCCCGGCCTCAGCGTGCACAACGGCCCTAACGTCCCGGCACAAGCCCCTTCCCAACCATCAAACCGATAGCCTTCATCAGGCAAGGCGAACAGGCTCAACAAAGAACCGTCGGATGTTTCGGCTATGCAATAAGGGGCGCATTCCATATCCCCAGGCACATTACCGATACGCCCACCCAAACCACCGGCCACCCCAACCCCCAAAGTGGCTGCGGGTGCCGGTAATGGCAATACGGCCAGGCTTAACAAGCTTGGCAAGGCCCATTTCAAGCGGGCAAAAAATAGTTTCAAGCCATAGTTAAAGACAGGAAAACGGTGGTGATGGCGCATTGTCAAATTCCAAAAGTCATTATTTTTCGCATGATACAAGACAATTTGCCGTTCCGCGAGCGGGTTTTACGGTTAACCATCCATTCACCCTGCAGCTGCTAATATCTCCCTATCTAATGGATTTACAAACAGTTTTTAAGCTTCCATTAGATTTTCCCCTTCAATCAACAACAGTGGAGCATGACATGAACAAAGCAAGTTTAGGTGCCATCTTTTTGGGCATGGCCTTGACAGGCACATCCGCCCTTGCCGCAAACCGCGCAATTGAAATCAACATTGGCGGACGCGGCCCGGCAGTCGACGGGCCGGCTTTTGAAACAGTCAAGGACGTTATCGGGCATGCGGTGGCTAGCGGGATAGTGGATAAATTTACCGTGAGGGGCTATGGTGTCGAAGGTGGTTTTTCCGCTTGCGCCCAAGCCTCGCCTTGGGCCAAAAATGTTGACTTTTATGCTTTCATACGCCAGCTACGCACCATCACCCCTAACGCACAAACGACTTTTTATTCGCTGGCCCCGGTTGAAGCGTGTAGCGATGATGTAGTGGTGCCTTTACAGGAATAAGCAAAACATAACCCATAGGCCTTCCGGGCCTTTTATGCCTTAGAGGGTATCTAAGCCCGGAAGGCCTACTGGATAACCCAGGCGTTTGCAGCGGGGTGGCCGGGGCGGTGCCGCTTACAACATATCAACCGAACTAATATCCTCCTTAATGCCACCTACACCCCCCCGGTTTTCATGGATATTGGTTTGCTTTTTCTGCATAATCTTAATTTTCAGCGTACTGTCAAGAAACATCCAACCCTACCTTAAACCCATGGTATCCAAGCATATTTACCCCATTGCCGGCCTTAGCCACGATCAAGCATGCGTATTTTGATTATCGAAGACGAAATAGGCATCCGTTCCCAAATCCGTAGGCAGCTTGAAAGGGAAGGTTATCACGTTGATGAAACGGGCGACGGCCGCGAAGGTTTTTATTTTGCCACCGAATATCCCGTGGACGCCGCGATTGTGGACTTGGGGCTACCCGGCCTCCCCGGTTTGCAGATCATTAGGCAATTGCGCCAACAGGGCAATACCTTACCGGTGCTGGTGCTTACCGCCCGGGGACGTTGGCAGGAACGGGTCGAGGGTTTGGAAGCGGGGGCGGACGATTACCTGGCCAAACCCTTCCAAATGGAGGAGCTCTCCGCCCGTCTGAAAGCCTTGTTGCGGCGGGTAGTGGGCGCGCCCCAATCGTTGCTTAACTGTGGCCACCTTATCCTGAACCTGGATGCGCAGCGGGCCATAGTGGACGGGCTGGAAATTGAGCTGACCAGCTTTGAGTACCGGATGTTAGAATATTTGGCCCGGCATCACGGCAAAGTTGTCGCCAAAGATGAGCTGGCCGATTACCTCTACCCCCACGATGGCGATCCCGAAAGCAATGTGCTGACCGTATTGGTGGGCCGCCTTAGGCGCAAATTGGACCCCACAGGCGCGCGCAACCCCATCGAAACCTTACGTGGCCGCGGCTACCGCCTGCTTTAAGTGCTAAACTCGCTGTATTTCCGGCTTAACTTCACCGCCATTTTGGTGTTGGTCATTTTCCTGACCGTCACCGGCACGGTTTTGGACAATGCTTTTGTGACCAGCACCCGCCTCGCGCTACGCGAACGCATGCTGGGGCAAATGTACCAGTTGCTGGGCGCATCTATGGTAGACGAAAGCGGGCGGCTGACCATGCCCTTACCCAGCAGCTTGCCCTATCCCCAGCTCGCCTTACCCGACTCCGGGCTGTATGCGTTTATCGGCACCAACGGCAACGGCACCTTGCTTTGGCGGTCGCCTTCCTTGCTCAACCGCCCGGCGCCCCCGCCCTTTGCCCTCCATGTCGGCGAAAAACATTGGACGGACATACACTTGGCAGACGGCAAAGAGTATTGCCTGCTCGGTTTCGGTTTCCAACGCACCGTAAAATCCGGCATTTACCCGTTCAATTTTTATTTGCTGGGTGAATTGGCACCGCTACACCAACAAGTCGCCAGCTACCGCCAACGCTTATGGGGCGGCCTGGCGGTGGCGGCGGTGATCATGCTGGCGACCCAGCTTTGGGTCTTGCACTGGGGACTGGGGCCGTTGCGGAGGGTCAGGCGGGAACTCAATGCCATCGAAGCGGGCGAACACCCGCAAATTAACGGGCGTTACCCTAAGGAAGTCAAACAACTGACCGACAACATCAACGCCTTGCTCATCCAAGAACGCGCCCGCCAGACCCGCTACCGTAACGCCCTGTCTGACTTGGCCCATAGCCTGAAAACGCCGCTGGCGGTGTTGCTAGGTGCAACCGACCAGCCGGAATCGCTTCCCGAAACGGTCACTGAGCAAAGCACCCGCATGTTGCATATCGTCGAGCGGCAATTACAACGCGCCGGTGCTGCAAACTATTCCACCACTGCGCCGCCTGTCGCCATTTATGGGGTGGCGGAGCGCATCATCATCCCCTTGGGCAAAGTGTACCGCAACAAGAACATTAGCCTAAGCAACCGCATCGACCCCGACCTACTGTTCCGCTGCGACGAAGCCGACCTGATCGAAATCTTGGGGAACCTGCTGGATAACGCCTACAAATGGAGCCGCTCGCATATCGAAATTTTGGGGCATAGGCAAAACCGCCAGGTGACCCTCAGCATCCATGACAACGGCCCTGGCATCAGTGCCCGGCATATTGAACACATCCTGCAACGTGGCGGACGTGCCGACGAATCCACGCCAGGCCATGGCATTGGCCTCAGCGTCGTTGCCGACATCGTCGACGCCTATCAGGGGCGGCTCCGCATAAAATCCAGTTTTTTAGGCGGCGCAGCGGTGATTATAGAATTTTGGGGATAAGCCCCAGCCTGCCATTTTTTTAACCCATTTCCTAAACAGCCTGGCCTCCCTTCCCAGGGCAAGCACATATAAAATGAATAAAATATCAATGACTTATATTTTAACGTCGTATAGATGAATGCGGGATGGGGTTTGAAACCCCATCCTTAACGTTTTGAGCCACCTAATAGACACTAAAAACGTTAC
>Ga0082335_1000513_pt1 | contig 98100 bp, 107 predicted proteins | sample Subgrocontami58m_FD_72375 | JGI IMG/M metagenome (GOLD analysis project Ga0082335, IMG submission 72375) | Subsurface groundwater microbial communities from S. Glens Falls, New York, USA - GMW37 contaminated, 5.8 m (SPADES assembly) (version 2) ... | reverse complement strand
GCCGGCCGTCAGGGCGATCCTGGTAGTTCGCAATTTTTCTTGTCCTTGGATGATGATTTGTTGCGGTTGTTTGGTTCCGAACGTTTGCGGCGGATGTTTAACGCGCTGGGTTTGTCCGAAGATCAACCCATTGAACACAAAATGGTTTCCAAATTTTTGGAGCAAGCGCAAAAAAAAGTGGAGTCGCATAATTTTGACCTGCGCAAACATTTGGTGGAATACGACGATGTCATCAATAAACATCGCACAGTTTTTTATCAAAAAAGAAATGAAGTGTTGGAAAATTTTGTTCTGCAAACTAAAGCGACGGCAATTCAGACAGAAACATCAGACAATGACACGACTCAAAATTTAAAACTCATCCGTCAGTCGACGGATCAGAACTCAGAACTTAATAATCCGCTGCATCAAATGGTCGTGGACTATTTAACGAGCTTTACTGAACAAGTGGTCAAAAGTCAGACTGTTTCTGAAATGCAAAAAGATTGGGGCTATAATGAGCTGTCTGAAATTTTTTCCAACGTCACAGGCGCTCCTGTTGTGGCAGAAATTTTGCAAGCTTTACCTGAAGCTGGTGGTTCTGGCAGTTTGTCAGACAGAAAACGAGATAGTTTAACGGATTATTTACAGACTTTAAGTTTGTCAGAATTTGACCAAGCCGCTAAAAATTTGGGTGACGATTTTACCTTGGCCTATTTGGAGCGAGGCGTAATTTTAAACGCGATGGATGTGTTATGGCTGGAGCATTTGGAATCTATGGATCATTTGAGGCACGGTATTGGTCTGCGTGGCTACGCGCAAAAAGATCCGTTGGTGGAATATCAACGCGAAGGTTATGACTATTTTCAACAGCTTCTGGCTTTTATTGAACAACAGGTAGCCACAGTTATTGTGCGAGTGTTGAAAGCTCAAACCGAAGCGAGTCATCATACGAACCAAGTTTCAGCCAACCATAAAGATTTGCCTCCTTTGCCGCCAGGCGATTATTCCAAACTCGGCCGCAATGACCCGTGTCCTTGTGGCTCTGGCAAGAAATGGAAAAAATGTCATGGAAAGTGAGAAACGAGGGAGAGACGCGAGAAACGAGGTCGAACATTAACGTCATCCCGAACTTGATTCGGGATCCAGAAAGATATTAGTATTATTTTATGAATGAGTTAATTAGGCAAAAAATGAATAAAATTGCGGAAGAAATTTTTGACACGGCCGTTAATCCCGAGCAGATTCCTATAAATGATGAATCGCGAAAAAAATTGGATGCGCTTACACCATATTGGTTGACTTATAAATTAGAGGGGGGGGAGCCAATTTCTTGGGTCATAGTAATTCCTACGACCAAAGATTTAATGACAAAGTTTTTAGCCAAAGAAATAACTGAAAAAGAATTAATGAATCTAACCAGACAAGGTAGTATTTTTGACGCTTTATATTTATGCTCTGCTATTACTGTGCCGGAACATCGGGGTCAGGGGTTGGCAATTTCATTACTTAAAGAGGCGATTAATAATTTTCATTTAGGTGAAGGATTCGCTTTATTTGCTTGGCCAACTACAGAAGATGGTTTTAAAATAGTTAATCGCTTAGAAGCAGATCTTAATAAAAAAATTTTGATAAGAAATTGATTTTATGAAACACATCTTACGATTTCGGGCAGGGGATAAAGATATTTGGCAAGCTATAAAAAATGGCAAGAAAAAAGTGGAGACGCGAGCCGGCACGGTTAAATATCAAAAAGTCGCAGTGGGCGATGAGTTGGAGTTTGTTTGCGTTGGTCAGAAATTAATAAAAAAAATTACTAAAGTTGAACATTTCAAATCGGTCGAGGCTTTGTGCAAAAAATATCGCCCCAGCCAAATTAACCCTAATACCAAAACAGAGGCGGAACTTATTAAAATGTATTCTAAATTTTCCGGCTACACGGAAAAAATCAAAAAATACGGCCTACTTGCCTGGACTCTAAAATAGTCATTTATTCATTCTCACATTCTCAAGTATATAAGTATGAGAAATAAAAAAAATCATTCCGATGAGGGAGTATTTTTTATCCGATGAGGGAATTTTAAATGGGGCGGGCCGTACTCATACAATTGAAATGGTGGTCCATTCTAGTTCAAGATAATAGGTGCGACCCGCGTTGAGAAAAAAGTATGAGCGTTTATAGTAGCATACCCATTTTAAAATGGCATTAATTTTTGCTCACACATACTAGAGGCAAATTTCCTTTATAATAGATAAATGAAAAAAGTTTGGTTTTTATTGTTGCCATTATTATTACCTTTAGCTATTCAGGCGGGGGAGATAGACATTCACATAGGACAATTAGGTAGCGAGGGCTTTACCACCACTGAACAAAGGCAGTTTAATTTAGAGGGCGTGGCTTTTTCTTGGGCGTTGGCCGATTTAGGCAGTGATGGCCTAGAAGAATTAATCGTTTCTCGTTTTGGTTCTGGAGGCCCAACCCATTTATCAATTTTACGCCAGGACGGCTCGCGGATTTTTGACTTTACACCCTTTCCTAAAAATAATGGGCCAATTGATTTTTGTCTTTTAGATAAAAAAATTTTGACCGCGACTTTAAATTATCCTTATGAGCTAGCGATTTTTGAACCCACTGGTAAAAAAATATCAAATTTAAAATGGCCGGTCTCCTCACCCAAAGATATTAGTCTGGCTTGCCATAAAATTGCGGGTCAAAATGAGGCGGTAGTAGCGATAGGCGCAAAAGTTTTTTATTATCGAACTAATAAATGGGTTGAAATAAAAGCGTCAGATAAAATTTCCGGACGCTTATCTTTAGTTAGTGGCGATTTAGGGACAGATGAAAAAAATGAACTCGGACTCGGCAACGAGAAAGGAGAAATGTGGATGTGGGACAACAATTATAAATATTTAAAAAAAATTAAAACTCCTTTGGTTTTTGCAAATGCCGAAGCGCCGTCAATCAGTCAGAATATTTTAAACGAGCAAAGAGTTTGGTTGATCTCATCTCCGGCCGGGCAAGATAATTTTACAATTTGGTTTCCCCAAGGTCAGAATCTAAATTTACCAGCGCCAGATAAAACTGGCTGGCAAATTGTGCCTCAAGCCAGCACTGGTCAAACTTGGCTTTTGCCCAGACGGCAAAAAAATCCACTTTATTTAGAAGAAAATAAACAAATTATCGTCAATATAAAAAATCAAACATTAACGGCTTATGATCGTGGCGTACCGATTATTGTGACTAAAGTTTCGACGGGTTTATGGAATCTGCCGACGCCGATTGGGGATTTTAAAATTTTAAATAAAAAACCGCGCGCTTATTCCAAACAATATAATTTGTATATGCCATTTTGGATGATGTTTGAGCCGCGTGGGTATGGCTTACATGAACTGCCCGAGTGGGCCAATGGCTATAAAGAAGGGGAAAATCATTTGGGTACACAAGTGTCGCATGGTTGTATTCGGTTAGGCGTGGGACCGGCACAAGCTTTGTACGATTGGGCCCAGCTCGGCACGAAAGTTAAAGTAGTGAAAGAATAATGAATTCTAAATTACGCACTTCGGAATATAAATGCGAGTGATATAATAAATTAATGGAAGAAAAAAAGATTACTTGGTCCACGCTCGGTCGAATAGTAAAGAATCAAAAATTCTTGAATAGTTTAATTTGGCCAGAAAAAAAGTGGCTGATGCTGGGCATGGCGTTTTTATCGGTGCTAGTTTCCATTTTTCCCTTTTTAAGATCTGGCGCCGAGGCCTTATTAATAAATTTACTCACAACAACCAAAAATATCAGCTTTTATAATCAAGACTTAATATTTTACGCAGTTTTGTTTTTAGTCGCCTCTTTTATACCGGCTTTTATCCGTTCAGTTGATCGTTATTTTGAAATGATTTTTTGGTATTATGTGGATGAGAAATTCAAATTTTTGGTGGCGGAAAAAAATTCTCAATTAGATATTGCGACTCATGAAGACCCTAAAAAGAAAGATTTGTTTTTAAGAGTTAGAGAGGACGCTCTGTTTCGGGCGCGCCAGTTTAGCGAACGCCAATTTCGGTTCATTATAGATATTTTGCAAATCGTTATCGCCTTGGGTGTTTTAACGACTTCATCTTGGTGGCTTTTATTTATTGTTTTGTTATCAACTTTACCCGAGCTTTTAGTTGAGTCAAAATATGGCCGTAGAACCTGGGCCACCCGAGCCGATCAATCGGAAAATTGGCGCATCTTTTGGCGCTATCATAATTATCTGGAAAGTTTAAGGCATGTGGTTGAAATGAGAATTTTTCAAAATGTGAAATATTTTTTGCAAGTCATGAAAAAAACATTGTTTGGTTTGCGCGTGGAAGAAAAGAGACATGAAAAAGATCGTTTACATGATTCATTTTTGAGCCAAGTTTTGTCGCAAGGAACTTTGGCCGCTGTTTATTTATATTTTATTTACCAAGTTGTTAATGGAGAGATTTTGATAGGTACTTTTTTGTTTATGTTAGCTTCGTTGGGTACTTTGCGAGCGGGGCTCTCGGGCTTGGCTTTAAATTTGGCGCGCCATTATGAAGACAGTTTGTTTATGACGGACTTGGTGAATTTTTTGACCTTGGAAAATATTATCAAATCGCGTCGGCAAAGTTATAAGTTATCAAGAAAAAATCCGCCGATGGTTCGTTTTGACAATGTTTCTTTTTCATATCCTGAAACCAATCGACAAATTATTAATAATTTTACCTTAGAAATTAAGGCCGGTGAAAAATTAGCTTTGGTTGGTTTGAACGGTGCGGGTAAAACCACGCTCATAAAATTGTTGTGTCGGTTTTATGACCCCAGTAGCGGTGGGATTTATATCAATGGTCATAATCTTAAAGAGATTGAACTTGATTCTTGGTATGATCAAATTGGCGCTTTGTTTCAGGATTTCGGCACCTACGATATGACAGCCAAAGATTTTATTAGTAGTGGCAGGATATCGCCCTCGGCTTCAATGAGAGAAGTTATAGCCGCCGCTAAAAAAAGTGGCGCTGATGATTTTATAAAAAAATGGCCAAATAAATACGAACAAATGTTAGGTAAAGAATTTACCGGTGGATTGGAACCGTCTGTTGGTCAATGGCAAAAAATTGCTTTAACTCGGGTCTTTTATCGTCAACCCCGTTTGTATATTTTAGATGAGCCGACCGCTTCAATTGACGCGGAAGCCGAGGCCAAAATTTTTGAACAGTTAGAAAATTTACCAGACGACATTACCGTGATTTTAATTTCACACCGGTTTTCAACCGTCAGAAAAGCCGATCGGGTGGCCGTGGTAGCAGACGGCGAATTAAAAGAACTTGGTACCCATGAAGAGCTTTTAGCTCAAGGCGGCGAGTACGCTCGCTTATTCAAAATTCAGGCCTTGGGTTATGAATAGCGGATAAAGAGTAGTTTAGAAATTATGAATTTGCCTACTCCGCCGAAGTGGCTACGAAGGCTGGATAAATTATAAATTTTGAATTCGGAATTATATAAGTACGTAGTGGTCAATGGAAATATTCTAAATTCTATATTCCAAATTCTAAATTCTAAATAGGGCTTGACCTTTTTTAGGTTTTTTTGTATACTCAAAAAGCTATTAAATTATGCCTACTTTACCGACACTTCAAGAATTAATGACCGCGGGTGTTCATTTTGGACACAGCGCCAGCAAATGGTATCCTAAAATGGCGCCGTTTATTTTTGGCGTTAAAGGTGGCGTTCATGTTATGGATTTGGAAAAAACTCAAGTTTCTTTACAGAAAGCGATTGAGGCCATAAAAGAAATGGTAGCTAGTGGCGGGCAGATTATTTTTGTCGGTACCAAAAAGCAATCCAAAGATATTGTTAAAAAGTACGCGGAGGAGTGCCATATGCCCTACGTGACAAATCGCTGGTTGGGCGGTACTTTGACTAATTATGGTATTATTAAAAAACAAATTGAGCGTTTAGCCCAGATTAAAGCGGATCAAGCCAGCGGTGGTTTGGATAAATATACCAAGAAAGAACGTTTGGGTTTTGAAGAAGAGAAAAAACGTTTGGAAAGTTTGTTTGGCGGGCTGGCGACTTTAAAAGGTTTGCCCAAGTTAATTTTTGTGGTGGACATTCGCCATGAAGAAACGGTGATGCGTGAAGCCAAGCAGTTAGGAATTCAAGTAGTGGCGATTGTGGATTCAAACGTTGACCCAACAGAAGTGGCTTATCCGATTCCCGGTAATGATGATTCAGTGAAGTCGGTGGATTTGATTACAAAGGTGATTGCGGAAGCCGTCAGGGAAGAGCTTCAAAAAATTAACTAGAGTAAATAACTTTTAGAAAAAAGATGATTGTGATATCATTAGTATTATTCTAAATTCTACATTCTAGATTCTAAATTCTAATTTATGAACATAACAGCGCAACAAGTTAAAGAACTACGAGAAGCAACGGGCGTGGGTTTAATGGAGGCAAAAAATGCCTTAGTTTCTACGAATGGCAATATGGCAGAAGCGGTTAAATTTTTGCGCGAGTCAGGCAAAAAAATCGCCGCTAAAAAAATGGAACGAGTGACGAACGCCGGCGTGGTCGCTTCATATATTCATGGCGGGGGCAAAGTTGGCGTTCTGGTAGAAGTGGCTTGTGAAACCGACTTTGTGGCCAAGACCGATATTTTTCAAAATTTTGCAAAAGATATCGCGATGCATATTGCGGCCATGAATCCAACTTATATAACAGAGGCCGATATTCCGGAAAGTGTTTTAGCGGAAGAAAAAGCGATTGCTAAAAAGCAAATGGAGGGAGAAAATAAACCCGAGGAGATTAAAGAGAAAATTGTGGCAGGGAAGGTTGCGAAATACGCCGAGGAAAATTGTTTATTAAATCAACCATTTTTTAAAGACGAGACCAAAAAAGTTTCAGATATTTTAACCGATGTTATCGCGCAAATCGGGGAGAATACTAAAGTGACCGCTTTTACTAGATATAAAATAGGATAGTTTTTTTCTCGTCATCCGTCAGCTGACGGATCCAGTATTTGGTATTAAAAAAGTAAAAGAAAAAGTAAGTTATTATTTTTCCGGTCAGTCCATTTTAACACACCAGCAGTCAGCTTCCGGCGAGCTGACTGCTTGCAATTTCGGTCTGATTATCCGTCTCGCCAAAGGCGGACGGAACCAAGCTAATCAGACCTCAAAGCTGGTTAAAACGAACTTGACCGGAAAGCAGGAGAAGGAGGAGAGAGTGCATGTGGAGTAAGAGAGTTGGTTCAAACGTTCCTGCCCCTCTGGGCCGAAAGGCGGGAGAGAGTGCGCGGGGGTAGCTTTATCATCACAATTTTTATATAGGATAAGGCAATTATTTTGTTGATAAATTTCTCGGCCGAGAAATTTATCAACATTTGTATGACAGGAGATTCCGGTTGGAATTAAATCCACCACCTTCAAAACCCTTATATTTATTGGTCATTTCATCTATTGGCCGCCTAAATTTTGAGAAAAACTTAGGAGGCTTGACAAATTTTTGTCAATATGCTATAATATTATCAATAATCAACAAGTTATTTGTAAAATCAATCAATCAATAAATTTGGAGAAAATTCATGAAAAAGTCCATTTTTGCAAGAATATTGGTTCTTGTTGTAATTCTGTATTTCGTTGGTTGCAATCAAAAGCAAAGTCAACCTGAAAATCAGCGTCAGCAAGCCTTAACTTTTTCCGTCACTTCTGATGGTCGTCAATCGGCGCAAGTTCTTCAAGATTTGTTGGACTCTGGTTATGCTGTGAAGTCTTATGCCAAGGTTATTATCGACAAATCAAGCTCTACTATCACGACTGGGAAATCTTACGACTTGGACACGACTGGGAGATCTTATGACTTGGAAATTGTTTTGCCTAGCAATTTTTCTGATTCAGAAAGAACTACGGAGAATATCATCGCTTACGCCAAAGCGCGTGGCATGGTTAGTCTGCCAAATAAAACGGCTCTCTTGGCCCTAACAGTAATTTCGGTTGAACAACTGAAAAAGCTTAATCTCTATGCTCTTGTGTTTATGCATGAGCCGATCAAGACTCTTTACGGTGATCTATACCGTCTCGGACTTAGCAATTTTGGTAGGTGGTTGGATGTTTATGCTACCGAGCCTGGTCGCAAGTGGTCTCGTGAGGAGGGTTTCGTATTTCTTCGGCCGTAATGGTTAGTTGAGCGAAATGTGTGAATGACCCTAGCTTGAAGCTCAGGGTCATTTTTTATATCTTGAATTTTGTATTTTGGCTTATATGCTAGTCCTGCTAGTCCTGCTAGTCATGCTAGCTTGCTAAACTTGCTAATTTACTCGTTTTGTTTGACAGGTTTTGTCAGTATGGTAATTTTATATAGAAATAAAGTTCTTTTAGTATTACCATATTAAACAGCCATAAACGGCAGGCGGCTCCGACTATTCGGGCGTTGTAAAATTTGGAGGAATTATGGGTAAGTCGATAACAATCGATCAGTCTCACAATCTGGTTCAAATATTGGCGAATAATATTGACTGGGAAAGTTTGGATAATGAAACAGTCCAGGAAATTATTAGTACGCCACATAAATCTGGCTCTCATTTAACGCAATTTTTAAAAAATAATGGCAGATTGAGTTTTGGTGTTAAGGAAACACCCAATCTTAAGCTGGTAGCCAGTAATATAGTGATTCCGCCATTAGTCGGCCTTTTTGATCCTCAGGATTGTTTTATTCATAAGGGGCGTGGGGTAGAGTACGAATTAGAAGGTGAGTTTGAAAAGCATATTCTTAATCCTACAAAGCCGTTTTCAAATCTTCCTGGAATGTCTTTATCAACATATCAACTCAAACATACCACTGACGATAGAGATATTTATTCAGAAATTGGTATAACAGGCGAAAAATTTTGGGACAAAGAAAGTCTACTATGGGTGATTGCCTATTTAACCAGTCTTCAACCAACAGGACAAGATGGTATTCTGTTAGCGAAGTACTTTCTCTCCAATTTTTTTGGGTATGTAGAGGGGGCTAATGGTAAGGCTCTATATGTCAGTTTGGTTTGGAATTCTAGACTACAAAAATACAACGCTATTAGCTACAGTCGTCATTTTAGTGGTAACTCTGTCGTTGCTGGCGGATTAGTTTTTGTTCCCAACTGAAATTTGAATCATAGTTTTTTAAAAATTTAGACCCTAGCTTCAAGCTCAGGGTCATTTTTTATATTCTACATCCTACATTCTAACCCACTAGACTCGCTACATCCTACATCCTACATTCTATATTCTGTATTCTATCTAATCCGCTAGGCTTGCTAGTCATGCTAGCTTGCTAGTCTTGCTAATTTATTCGGCTTGACCAAATCTCACCAATCATTTAGGATATTTCTACTTTTGAAAGGAGGTTTTTTTAATGCTAGAAGTTAAACGAAAAAATAATGAATCTTTTGACTCTTTGTTGCGACGATTTTCTCGTCGAGTTCAGCAAAGCGGTGTCGTTAATGAAGTCAAAGCCGGTAAATTTCGACAGCCCAAAGATTCTGAACGCAAAGTTAAAGCGCGCGCGATTTACCGCAAACATATGATGTCGCGTCGCGAATATTTGCGCCGCATTGGTAAATTGGAAGACCTGCTTAATTAGCTTCTTAGCTTTTTAGCTTCTTAGCTTGTAGGGTGGTAGTTAAGTCATGAGAAACTATTCCAAATTCCAAATTCTAAATTCCAAACTTTTTTAGGTTGTAGGGTGGTAGTTAAGTCATGAGAAACTATTCCAAATTCCAAATTCTAAATTCCAAACTATGGGCTTAAAAGAACAAATTGAACAAGATATTAAACAGGCTATGTTGGCCAAAGCAGTGGACAAGTTGTCTTGTTTAAGAATGTTAAAAAGCGCTTTGCAAAATGCCCGCATTGCTTCCCAGCAGGATTTGTCTGACGGGGAAGTTATTACTGTAATTCAAAAAGAAGTTAAAAAAAGAAAAGAGGCCTCCGCGCTTTACGCGCAAGCCGGTCAAAGTGAATTGCAAAAAAAGGAAGATCAGGATTTGGTTTGGCTAGAACCATATTTACCAGCGGTTATGAGTGAAGTTGAGCTTACGGGTTTGGTAGAAAAAGCCAAAGAGCAAATTATCGCCGAGGGCGGGGCGCTCAACTTGGGCGCGATGATGAAAATATTAGTTCCACAAGTGCAAGGACGGGCCGATGGTGCTATAATAAAAGCAGTGGTTCTTAAAACCATAGTATAAATTAACAACCAAACATGCTCGTCTCACGCACAACCTGGCGTGGCCAGAATTTTTTATATAAATATTTGCCTGCGCTGTTGGTAGTAGTTGGTTGTTTGTTGTTTGTCGCGTTAGCCCACGCCCAAGGGCAAGATTTTGGCTTGAATCAGCTCGGAGAAGAATTGCCTTTACCCGGTCAGGAGGTTGATGTTAGGGAAATTGTTTTAAATGTTTTGCGTTATGTTGTGGGCTCGCTAGGGCTAGTGGCAGTAATTTTAACGATTTATGGCGGGATTTTATGGCTGACGGCCGGGGGCGATCAAACCAAAGTGGATAAAGCCAAGCGCGTTTTTAAAAATGCTTTAATTGGCTTGGTAATTATTTTATTTTCTTTTGCCATTGTGCAATGGCTCTTTACTTCCTTGGCTAAAGTTTTGGGGCCGGGTGGCGAAGGCGGAGAAAATTATCAAGCAGGCGGTTTTGGCGACAGTTTGGCCGGCAAATTTAAGCTGGTCAGTTTTCAACCCGAAGGCGAAGTTGTGCCGCTCTGCGCCAAAGTTCAGGCAGTTTTTAATTCTTCTTTAGATAAAAAAACGGTCACCGATTCCGTGGTTTTAGTCGCGCCTATGGATAGTGGACCGATGTCTGGTACCATGACTACGATTAAAAATATTTTAAGTTTTTCGCACGCGGATTTTTTACCGCAGACTTCTTATAATGTTGTTTTGAAAAATAGTTTACGCGATGTGGATGGTCGCGTTTTAGCCAAAGAAGAGAGTTGGTCTTTTACAACTGGCCAAGACAAACCCAAGTTGGCGCAAGTTAAAGCGACTTCGCCTAAAAATAATCAGGACAATATTTGTTTAGCCAAAGCCATTCAAGTTAAATTTACAGAAGTGATGGACTTGGCCAGTTTTAACACCGAGAGCGTTTTGTTGACTGATGATAAAGACCAAGCCGTGGCGACGCGTCTGGAACCCATGGCGGATTTTAAGGGTTTGACGCTTTGGCCCACGGAAAATTTGGCTAAAAATACCAAATATACTTTACGGCTGAAAGCGTCGGGTTTTGCCAATGCTTGCGGGGAAAGTTTAGACGGTAATGGTAACGGTAAAAGCGAAGGTAGTCCGGCCGATGATTTTATTTTGAATTTTAAAACTGGAGTTGAGGCTGAATGTCGTCCGATTTTGTCGGAGATAAAACCCGTGGCTGATTATTACAACAATACCGCCGTACTTTTAGTTGGCCAAAATTTAGGTTTGGGCGGGACTTTGTCTTTTGAAGGCGCCGAAGCTTCGGGCAACAATTGTAGTGTTAAAGCGGATTTTGTAAGATCAGGACAAAGTTGTTTGTTGGATTGGGCCGATGATTATATTACGACCAAAGTGCCAGTCGGCGCCGACGATGGCGAAGTTAAAGTAAAAATTGGTGACAATGAAAGCAATGGCCTTTGGTTTGAAATAAAAAGTCCTGTGCTCATAAATTTATCGCCAGAAAAAAGTACGACAGTGGGTTCGTGGGTGACGATTTGGGGTAAAAATTTCGGCCGCGCGGGCAAGGTGTGGTTGGTGGATGGCGCTGGAAAAAAATATGCCGCTAAAAAAACAACTTGTTTGGCGGGTAGCGAGTGGACGGACAAAGCCGTAATTTTTGAAGTGCCGCAACTGCCTTTAGGGAGTTATCAAGTAGGGGTGGAAATAAGTGTGGCGAACGTGTCCCGTTTTAGTAATTTATTGTCTTTAGAAATTAGTGCGGGTTCGTCCGGACCGGGTGTGTGCGTGGTCTCGCCTAGTTGCGGACAAAAAGCTCAAGCAGTCGTGGTTTTAGGTAAAAATTTTGGCGCCAGCGTGACCAACGCCAGTTTAATATTTGGCACGGGTAAAGTTTCAGGCATTAGCCGTTGGGCCGAAACATCTATTAGCGCGACTTTGCCAGCCGTTTCTCAAGCTGGGCGTTTTACCGTTTCCGTAGAAAAAGGCGGTCAAAAAAGTAATAGCGTGCCTTACACCGTGCCCTGCGCCGCGCCACCGCAAATGATCAGTCAAAATCAATGCACGAGCACGGAAACTCAATCGCCTTCGCCTGCCAATGGTTCCAGTAATGTTTGTTTGGGAGCGTCGCCCTCGGTGCGTTTTACGGTGGATATGTTGGATGCGGATTTATTATCTTTAACTAAACTCTATAGTTGCGTGGGTGAAACTTGCGCTAATTCTTTGCCTTATAAAATTTCTTGGTTGCGTCATAATCAGCCGGGTGAAGGAATTATTTTAACACCAGCGCAACCTTTAAAAGCGAACACAAGTTATCAAGTTGTAGTTAAAGCGGGCGCGCGCATTGCCAGTAAAGAAAGCGCGTTAGAAAAAGATGTCTTGTGGCGTTTTACGACGGGCAGTGAAATATGCCAGACCAAAGATTTATTGTTAAGTCCGGGTAAAACCACTTTAAAGGTTGGTTCAACGCAAATTTTTACGCCACTTTTACAAACAGCGGTGTGTCAGTTGAGTGTGGCCAAGAACGCGAGTTTAACGGTTGATCAAGGCGGCTATGTAAATTGGGCTAAAACTTCGGACGGTAGTTTTTCGGTGCGAGGCGATAAAATAACTGGAGGCGCTTCAAGTGGTGGTAGTAGCGGCAGTGGTAGTGGTTCTGGTACAGGTAGCGGCACTTCTTCTGGCATTATAAAAATTATTGCCGATGATGGCTTGGGACATAAAGGCACGGCCGATATAATTGTTATTCCGCCATCTCTTTTAGGCGCGCCCGGCACTGGTGGCGGTGGCACCGGTACAGGTGGAGGCGGAACGGGGACAAAAACAGGCACTGGTGGCACTGGTATAGGTACTGGTGGTGGAACAAAAACAGGTGGTGGTGGCACAGGTACTGGTGGCGGTAATACTGGCTCTTATCCCAGATGTGGTGATGCCAAAGTAAATCAAGTTTATGAGCAATGCGATTTGGGTTCTTTAAATGGCGCGGTCGGTTCGGCTTGTACGACTTATTGTCAAATCGCTTCAGCTAGTGCCTGCAATTTTAATAATCGCGCGGAAAGCAATTTAGGTGAATTTTGTGACGGCACAGATTTGGCTGGCAAAACTTGTCAGACTTTTGGTTTTACTTCAGGTAATTTGTTATGCAATAATTTTTGCGAATTTAATACGAGCGCTTGCAAAACTGACGGTAAAGATATTATCAACGGGCCAGTTTGCGGCGACAAGATAAAAAATCAAGCAACAGAAGAATGCGACGGCGGTCAGGGTTGCACTGATAAATGTTTGTGGACAATTACTCCGTCTGGACAATGTCCAGCTGGCACAACAAAAGCTTGTCAGCCGGGCACAACTTGGTCCTGCACGAAAGCTGGTTTTAAATCGGGCATTGTTAAATGTACTAGTACTTGCCAGATCGATGCCTCGGATTGTTCCAATGGTCAAGGTGGTGCTTGTACAACTGATAGCGAGTGTCCACCAAATTTTGGGGCAGAAGTTAAATGCGGTTCAGCTGGCGTCTGTAGTGGCGGGTTGTGTTCAGAAAAAATTCTGGAGTGTCCGTTAAATTGCAATCGCAATGGTGTGAAAGAAGATAAAGAACAATGCGATGGTACGGATTTTGGCGCGCTTACTTGCGCCACGGAAACAGCCGGTCAAAAATCCTTTGGCGCTTTAGCGTGTAGCAATACTTGTACTATTTCGACCACCTCGTGTAAAACCAAAGAAGCATTGCTGAAAGAAAAATTGGGTTGCGCCGAGGGCGTAGGCATAAAATATTTGGGCGGGGTCGAAGGCGTCTTAGATAGTTATGGTTTGCGTTTGCCTTATTGCGATGCGCCTGTCGCGAAAAATTTACAAGTTGTCTGCGCGGAAAATTTGCCCGGGGATTTATTGGCGTCGTGTCAGATTTATTTAGGCGGAGAAAATGTGGGTGGAGCCGGCGTTTTAGTTAAGAAAAATCTCGACTATCTTTTGCCAGAAGAACAAAATGACGACAAAGGTCGGGCGATTCAAGGCGCGAGCGCGCCCGGCTTGGGTGGCTTTATGCAAACCACTAGTGGTACTACAACTTATGTTTCATACGCCCGTTTGCTGGGTAGTGTTCTTTACAGCGACCTAGCGGTTTTTTCGATGGCGTCAGATACACCGCCAGATTTAGCCGCTTTATTTTCTCGCTCGCTTCAGAATATAGAATTTAATGGCGACCAAAATTTATTGCCTCTTGAGGCGGCAAAATTGGCGCGCGATTATCGCCGGATTAGTTTTGCCAAACGGCTGATAAATTATCGCAAAAATAATGAAGTTAGTTTGCCGACCGAGGCCAATTTTTCTTACTTAAAGGGCATTACTTCTTCCACTTGGAATTCTTGGAGCGCTGTGCAAAATTATTTGTACGGTATTAATTTAGAAGTTGATCCTTTAAATACTTATAAAGACGACGCGGGCGAGTGTCGCGCCTCGGGTTTCGACATGGCTACTTGCTGGAATTATTTAACTAAAAAAGCGATTTGTCCAACTGGTTCGCACGTTTATTTTTATAATTACGCGACTAATCAAATGCAAATTGTTTTAGAAAGCAATTACACGGCCTGGCCAGATGTGGTTTTAACCAGTGGCACGGTCGGCGGCCCCGCCTGCGGGGGCGATAAGGTGATTAAATAGCCTGTCCCAGTGGGCTTTAGAAGTCTCTTGGCAAAAGGTCGACGTTTTATTGACGTCATTTTTTTTATGATTTAAAGTTTAGCCAGTTAACTGATCATTCATAATTCGGGAGATAACAATGGAACCGGAAAAACGGCTAAAATTGCCGATATCAAAGATAATCACATTGCCTCAGCCGCGTACGGTTTTTATAGGCGTGGAAGAATTGGCAATAGAAATTGAAAAAAGCGGTCTAATTAATATTCCGATGGTTGTACGTTTAACTCACAATGAGTTTGCCAATCATCTGAAAATAGTTAATGTCGCTCATCATAGGCGTTTCAAGGCGGAAAATTTTAGGAAGCAAATATTTGGGCGACATTATCATTTATTGATTTGTGGCGAGCGGCGATTACACGCTTGTAATTTATTGGTAGCACAAAAACGTCGCCCGCAATACTTGCAGGAACACTTTGACGGGAGTCCTAGCTTACTCGTTCTTATGCGCGAACATCTAAAGACGACTGAAATTATTGAAGCTCAGCTTTCAGAAAACAGATATAGTCAGCCAGATGTCTATGATGAAGCTTCCTTTATCGCGCGCAATTATCGCGCCATGCATTTAGGAGAAGATGGTGATTTAACTTTCAAAAAATTTGGGAGCTTGGTTGGCAAAAATTCAGGAATTGTGAGCCGAGCTATTTTGATTGAAGCATTGCCACAAAAGTTTAAAAATATCTTGCGTCAGAGTTACCCGATCGGCATTGCCCATCAGATTGGTCGTTTGTATCATGCTGGCGAAAGCGATTTGATGGGTTGGTTGGTCAAAGCTGGCGGTATTGATGTTGCCATAAAACCTGTGGCTGAGTTTGAAAAAATGGTTTCGGAATTTATGAAGCCATTAAAGATAAAGCCAGAGTTAGATCTCAAACTTATATTTGAAGAAATTCAAGATATAACGACGCGGAAAGCAAGTTATCGTCAACGAGTTGGCGCACAGTATTCTCTCGCCCTGAATCAAGCCATTGGTTATTTTCGAAGACTAAATTCATTGTTCGACAAAAAACTTCTAGGTTTTGAAGATTCGCCGTTTTCATTACAGGGACCTTTGCTAAATACACAAAAGATAATCGAGGAAATTTTGAAGTGGGTGCAGCATTTATTGAAGGTTGAAAAAACGACTCACTTTAAAAAATTGGCTCAGCAAGCCGGTTTGCGACCGCTTCGGGACATTGAAAAAGATATCAAATATTTTGAGTCATTAATTCAGCGTCAAAAAAAGACGCGCTCTTGATGAACATTTTTCATTTAAGCCACCGGTAATGGTGGCTTGATTTTTTTATTTGGTCGTGGTAGTTTGTTCAGACAACAGTTATTTCACAAATCAGAAAGGAACACAATGTCGTCGTATTATATTGACCAAGAAAGGTTGGAGTGGGTACTCGATCATGTCTTGGACGCTTGGCGGCGACAGACAATGATTTATGATACAACTCGAGCTTTTTTGCCTCACAAGGGCAGGGGAGTGCCTAAAAATATCGTTGTTGGCAGTTCAGAGCATGCCAATTTTCTTTTTTGCGCCTGCTATTATATGCGTTTTCGGATCAAAAGCAGTTTTGCCTTGCCGGCTCTAGCACAAGTACATGAAAAATATCCTGAATTATTTGAGACCAGAGAGATAGCTAAAGATATTTTTCAGGCACAACATCTCACGGAAGCTTTGGCTAAAGTTGGGCTGGGATTAAATATTGCGCAGACAGTTCCGATTTGGATAAATAATTTTCGCAAGCTAGATCAATTTTGGGGAGGTAGCGTCGTCAATCTATTGTCTGGTGTGACGACTTATGATGAAGCAATTTATCGCGTCGCCAATGTGTATTTTAAAGGACGGTCAGAGAAATATGGTTATAAGGGTTTCCGCTATAAAATGGTCAGTATGTTGATGTATTTTTTAATGGACAGCGGAATAATGCCGTATTATCATTTCCCATTACCAGTTGATTTTCACGTTAGCCGTATTTTAGTTGCAACTGAATGTTTAAGGCAGCAGGAATCACATAATGGTCATTTCTATAATGATGATAGCCACGAAGTAATAAGAGACGCACTTTATTCTCATTGTATCAAAAAAAGTGTGTCCGCTTTGGAATTAAGTAATGCTTTATGGCTACTATCCCAATTGGGTTGTAATAAGCATCCTGGTAATATGAGCCAAACAGGTAAATATCAGGCCAGAAAAACTGCGATTGAATCCATAGCTTTTATTTGGGATCAAAAAAATACCAAAAAATATTCTGGCAGTTGCGGCTTGTGCCCAGTTGAAAAATTATGTTCTCATCTTATTACATGGGCGGATTATTATGTTGCGGGAAAATTAATCATCAGGGGGCCAAGAACCAAGCCACCCGAATATCAATCAAATGTATTTATATAAAAGGTTAGCTCAATGCGCTGACCTTTTTATTTTGTCCACTTTTTTGAGGGGCGGGGAGCGTTTACAATAGAAATATATGTTTGACGCCTCACAACCAATTACACCCGATCCGCAACAACCAAATAATCAAGTGCCGCCAACTTCTGTGGCGCCAGTTATGCCTAGCCCGATGGCTCCGCCTATGCCCAATGTGCCGATGCCAATTATAGCTTCCTCGCCAGCGCCTCAAACTGGCGCACCATCAGCGCCTAAACCAGCCAGCGAAGTTCAAGATATCTTGGCTGATGTTGATAAGGCCACCACTGTCAACAACCAACACACAACAACCAACACACAATCAACATCCAGTTTTCAATCACCGGTCCCATCTCAAATGGAGAATTTGGTTGTCGGTCGGGAGTCGTCTGTTGGTAGTCAAATTGGCAAACCATCTGGCTTTGCCAATTTATGGCAAACCAAAAAATGGTTAGTCGTAGGCGGTGTTGTTGTAATTTTAGCTGCTATCGCCGCTGGCGTGGCCGCTTATTTGGGTTCATTTTCTGGAGGTGAAACAACTTTGCCACCAGAGCAAACGCAAAATCAACCGCTTGATCAGGGTGTTTCGCAACAACCTTCAATAACGCCAGAAGTTCAACCTCTCTCAACACCAGAAACTGGTTTGCCGGGTGATGATGACAGAGACGGTTTAACCAATGACGAAGAACAAAAAGCTGGGACCAATCCGGAAGTGGCCGACACTGATCAAGATGGTTTGTCCGATTACGAAGAAATAAAAGTTTATAGCACCAACGCTTTAAGCGCCGATACCGATGGCGATGGCTATAAAGATGGTGATGAAATTCAAAATGGTTACAATCCAAAAGGCGGTGGTAAATTGTTAGATTTAGACGCAGCTTTGAAAGCTCAATATCAAAATCAACCGGCACCTACAACTCAAAATCAATCGGCACCGCAAGCGCCCGCACCGAGTCAAGGTTTGCCGATTAATACGAATAATTAGAAATTTTAAATTATAAATTTTAAATTTTAAATTAATTACAAACATAGCTTAAAACTTAAAACTTAAAACTAATTAATATGTCCCTTTTTTCAAAAACTCCTCCATTAAATGAACAATTAAATCAGCCGCAAGCAACGCCCGCGCCTATGCCACAAGCGGTGCCGACTGAAAAGATTACGACTATGCCAGAAAATTATTTGCAACCAGTTAAAATGCAAAAATCTATTCCTTGGTTGTGGTGGGCGGTAAGTGGTGGCGTAGTAGTAATCTTGGCTGCCCTAGGCGCTTATTTTCTGCTTCAGCCAGCCGTGCCAGCGGCGCCAACAACCGACAATCAACAAACAACAGACAAGACACAGCCGACAACTCCGTCCCCGACAGAAAACACTCAACCGACAAATGTGGACAGCTTGGCGATTGTGCCAGCCTTAACCGGCACGCCGATTGCTCGCGATCAGCAACGGTATTTTGATTTGGGTCAAATTCGGTCTGCTTTAGAACTTTATTATTCAGATCTTAGTTCTTACCCCATTGAACCGAGTGGTCGGCCGTTGGCCGCTAGCATTGGTTCTTTAACCAATGTTGGTTTTAGAGCAGACAGCCCCGTCTCGGCTCGGATTTATTTAAAACAATTGCCAACTCCGCCGGGTGGCGACGCCTATCTCTATAAAAGCGCCGACGGCAAAGATTATCAACTCACTTTTACTTTGGAAAATGGCATTGCCAAATTAGCGGCCGGTAGCCATGTGGCTTCACGGGGCGGTATTGATATTGATTTCAACAAAAATGAGGACGGGATGACGAGCAAAATTTATAGTTCAACGCTAGATTCAGATAATGACCTTTTAACAGACACAGAAGAAGAACTTTATGGCACCAATTCGCGTCAAGCCGATACTGATGGCGATGGTTATGCCGATGGCCATGAAATTGAAAATAATTATAATCCGTTGCTGGCTGGCAGTGCCAAATGGCGCGAAAGCGGCAAGGTTTTAATTTATACCAATGTCAATTATAGTTATAATTTAATTTATCCGGCCAAGTGGACGGCGCCAGCCGCTGATATTCAAAATAAAGAAGTGATGTTTGTTTCGGCCGATGAACAACAGTATTTGTCGATTAAACGAGAAGACAATCCTAAAGGTTTAACACCGCTTTTATGGTATCAAAGTTTTGGAAAAAAAGACGGCAGTGAAATGAGGGCGGTTAAAATTAGCGGTTTAAATGGCTTAATTAGTCCCGATGGTCTAAATTTGTATTTGGGCGGCGGTGAAGGCAAGCCAATGTATGTTTTTAGCTATCATCCCGGGTTAAGGTCGCAATTGGATTATTTTTTCACTTTTACTATGATGCAAAATAGTTTCCTTTTGAGTCCTACTAATGTTAATAGTCAAAACCAAAACACTAATCCCACGCCGTCCTCTGGAGCGGGCGGTAGCAATTTACCTTAAATCCAAAAATTGGGGCGCGAGCATTACGACCGTTAGTTCAGTCCGTATGACGGGACTGAATTTTTTAGCTTTTGGAAAAAAAATTTCCACCGATGTTTTGTCCTTTCCTTTGTATAAAAATTTAACGGAAATTAAAAAAGCTTTAAAACAGTCGCCAATTTTTTTGGGCGATATTTTTATTTGTGAAGCCGTGGCTAAAAAGCAGGCCAAAGAATTTGGCCACAGCCTAACTAAGGAAATGACCGAGTTGGCACAACATGGGCTCTTGCATCTTTTGGGTTTTGACCACAAAACCAAAAATCAAAAAAAACAAATGGTAAAAATAGACAAGTTAATTTGGGGTCGGGGTTAATAGCGCTTTCCACTTTTGACTTGGGCTATTATTAGCTAAAATAACAGCTAGAAAGAATTTTGTAGTCGTTTGTTTGTTTAGTCTTTAAATCCCTAACAGCTAAAAGCTATCAGCTAATTTATATGCCCCGTAATACATCGCCCCATGTTTCTGACATTATCTCTCACCTAAACAGAAACAGCCATTTATTCTATAAACTTATGTTAAACTATAACTTATTAACCCCACGCAGGTCAGAAACAGCGTTGTTTCTGTTTATGGGGCGATGATATACGGGGTATGTCTCAACCACATTTTTTAACAGGGATTGATATTGGCTCATCGCACATTAGAATTGCGGTTGGGCAGGTTGATGAAAATGGTATTGTTAACATTATTGGAACAGCGGCTGTGCCGTCAGAAGGCGTGCATCGGGGAGTGATCACAAATATTGACGATGCTTCCTCTAGTTTGCTCTTAGCCTTAGAAAGCGCCGATCGCTTCGTCGGCCAGCAGACGCAAGAGGCGATAGTCGGCGTTAATGGCAGTCATATTTTGACTCAAAATAGTCATGGCGTAATCGCTGTGGCCAAACCCGACGGAGAAATTGGACCAGCCGATGTGGAAAGAGTTTTAGAAGCGGCTAAAGCAGTGGTCGTGCCGGCCAATGTAGATTTTTTAGATATCTTGCCATATCACTTTACGGTTGATGGTCAGCCCGGTATTGATGATCCTGTGGCCATGACGGGCGTGAGGTTAGAAGTCAAAGCTCATATTATTTACGGGCAATCGGCGCATTTAAAAAATTTAATCAAAGTCGTCAACAAAACCGGCGTGGATGTTTCTGGTTTGGTTTTTAGCGTCTTGGCTTCGGCCACGGCTATTTTGAACAAGAATCAAAAACAACGTGGCGTTTGCCTGGTTAATATCGGCGCTGCCACAACCAGTTTGGTGGTTTATGAAGAAGGTCATGTTTTGCATACCGCGGTTTTACCAATCGGGAGTGGCCACATTACCAATGACATCGCGATTTGTCAGCGCACCTCCATTGAAACGGCCGAGACTATGAAATTAAAATATGGCGCTTGTGTTGTCACCGAAGCGATGCAACGGCACGTTTTGCGATTACCAGATATTACGCCGGGCGAAGAATTGGTGGTTCGTCAAAGTGAAGTGGTCGAAGTAATCGCTTCGCGGGTGGAAGAAATTTTAAAAATGATACAAAAAGAATTAAAAGTTATTCGTCGCGACGGTATGTTGCCCTCGGGTATAGTCTTTACTGGTGGGGGCGCCAATTTACCGGGACTTTTAGATGAAGCCAAAGAAGTTTTGAAACTACCGACAAGTTTAGGGCTAGCCACTCAAGCTGGTGGGACCTTAGAAAGCTTGCGCGATCCAGCCATGACGACCGCTGTTGGTCTGGTTATGTGGCCTGTATACAATTTTGATACAAGATTGATGTCTGGCGTAGAAAATTTTAAAACAGTTGACAGTGTAATTTCAGGAATGGTAAAATGGTTTAAGTCGCTCCTGCCTTAACCATTTTTCCTTATGGAAGTAAAACCGAAAATAGAATCATTAGCTGTCATCAAAGTTGTTGGTATTGGTGGTGGCGGTAACGCCGCGATCAATCGAATGATCAACGCAAAAATTAAAGGTGTCGAATTTATTGCCATCAACACCGACGCGCAAGCTTTGGCTTCTTCCAAGGCGCCAGTTAAAATTCACATTGGAGAAAATGTGACGCGCGGATTAGGTGCTGGTATGGATCCAGAATTGGGTCGTCGCGCGGCTGAAGATAGTTCCGATATTTTACACGAATCGTTGCGTGGCGCGGATATGATTTTCATTACTTGTGGTATGGGCGGTGGCACCGGCACTGGTGGCGCGCCTGTCATCGCCGAGATTGCCAAAGATGTGGGTTCGTTAGTCGTGGCGGTTGTGACCAAGCCTTTTTCTTTTGAAGGCCAGCAAAGAATGAATATTGCCAATCGCGGCCATGAAGAATTATCTCAACGGGTGGATACAATCATCACGGTGCCGAATGACCGTTTATTGCAAGTCATCGATAAAAAAGTTTCTTTACTTGATGCTTTTGAAATTGTGGATGAAGTTTTAAAACAAGGAGTCCAAGGTATTTCTGAACTGATTACTCAAACCGGCAATATCAATGTGGATTTTGCTGATGTTAAAGCCATTATGACCAATGCTGGTTCGGCCCTGATGGGTATTGGTAAATCAAGCGGTGAAAATCGCGCGGTTGAAGCCGCTAAGGCCGCTATTTCAAGTCCGCTTTTGGAGATGTCGGTTGATGGCGCTAAGGGAATTTTATTTACTATTTCTGGGGATAACAGTGTGACTATGATGGAAGTAAATGAGGCCGCTCGCATTATCACCTCGGCCGCCGACCCCAACGCCAAAATTATTTTCGGTGTTTCGATTGATGAAGCTATGGGCGGTGAAGTTAAAGTGACGGTGGTCGCGACTGGCTTTGGTGAAGGTAGTCGTCAAGCCCCACCGGCCCACCTTAACCAACCAGCGGTTCAGCAAACAGCGACAACTTCTTTGGGCGGTTTTCGTTTTCGACCAGTGGCTAAAGTTGAAAATAAGGTACCTTCTATTACTGTCGAAAAAGAAGAAAATTTTTCGCGAGGTAATTTTTTATCCGCGCCGATTCAACCAAAAATTTCTGGTGTGACCCCGCCCGAAATTCCCCAAGATGATTTAGAAATTCCTTCCATTTTAAGAAAAAAATTACACAAAGAAGAATGAGCCGTCCCGATGGTTGTCGGGACGGGATTATAAATTTTAGATTATAAATTCTAAATTGCACTGGTATTATTTAGAAAATATGGTTTTTACATTAATTCAAAATTCATAATTCCTGTTTTTATTATCCTGTAATAAAAATAAGGAAACTGTTGTATAATAAATCTAGACGTCTCTTAAATATTAAATTATGTCGGAAAAATTCAAGAATAAGCTGTTGCCTCTACTGTTATTAGTTTTTTTCTTTGGCGCTTTTGGTGGTAGTTTTGTGGGTTCGGCTTTTAAACCGAATATAAGTTTAGGTTTGTCTTGGCCCTTTCCCACGCCATTTTTTAGCGAAAATCTAGAAGCGCCGGAAAATGTGCCAACCGCCGATTTTAACGTGGCTCTTAAAGTCGCGGATAAAAATACTGTCACCGTACCAGAAGAAGAAGCCGTGGTTAAAGCAGTTAGTCAGTCGAGTCCAGCCGTTGTTTCTATTGTTATCACCAAAAAAGTGACGCAATATTATTCTCAAGGCGCTAATCCTTTTTCCAACGATCCTTTTTTTAGGCAGTTTTTTGGCGACAGTAATTTTTTCAACACGCCAAATCAAAATCAAGCCACGCCTAAAACGGAAGAAAAGGAAGTGGGCGCGGGCTCTGGCTTCTTTATCACGAGCGATGGACTTTTGGTCACCAATAAACATGTCGCCAATGATCCCGAGGCGAGCTACACCGTGGTTTTAAATTCTGGCGACAAACTGCCGGCCGAAGTTTTGGCAGTGGATCCGAATAATGATTTGGCTTTACTTAAAGTTAAAGGTGCTGGTTTCGCGACCATTACTTTGGGCGATTCAGATAAAATTCGTATTGGCCAAACCGTGATTGCGATTGGTAATGCTTTGGGCGAATATAGAAATACTGTCACTCGTGGCATTGTGTCTGGCTTGTCGCGCACAATTACAGCTGGCGGGGCGGGCTTTTCTGAACAGTTAGACGATGTCATTCAAACAGACGCGGCGATTAATCCGGGTAATTCCGGCGGACCGCTGATAAATCTTTCGGGTCAAGTGGTTGGTGTTAATACGGCCGTTAATCAAGGCGGTCAGTCCTTAGGTTTTGCCTTGCCCGCGAATTTGGTTAAACAAATGGTCGAGAGTGTGCAAAAATATGGTAAAGTCGTGCGGGCGAGATTGGGTGTTAGATTTATGCCTGTGACCAAACAGTTAAAAGAGCAAAATAGTTTACCGTATGATTATGGTATGTTGGTGGTGCGGGGGGCTAATGTCGATGAGCTTGGAATTATTCCGGGTAGTCCAGCCGATAAAGCCGGCCTTAAAGAAAATAATATTATCTTGGAAGCCGACGGTCAAAAACTTACTCTAGAAAAATTGTTATCAACGATTTTAAAAAAGAAAAAACCGGGTGATAAAGTGACTTTGAAAGTGTGGCAGACCGGCGTTGTTAATACGGTGACTATTACTTTGGATAGTTTTTAACGAATCATGAATTCTGAATGTTGAATTCTGAATTACTCTCATCTCTCATCTCTCTTCTCGCATCTCTCATCTCGCATCTCGCATCTCGCATCTCGCATCTCGCTTCTCTCTTCTCGCTTCTCGCTTCTCTCTTCTCGCATCTTTTATGCAAAACTCCACAAATATTTCCGACCTCTTTCAGCAAACTGCCGGTGCAGTATCTGCCGTGAGAGGATTACTTTGACCAAGATAAATTAACCACCCCCTCGTCATCCCGACGAAAGTCGGGATCCAGATTAGAGCAAAGAAAAATTGAAATAGAAAAAGAATTGGCTCAAGAAGTTGTTTGGAGCGATCATGTGCGGGCGGGTAATTTACAAAAAGAATTAAAAAAAATTGAGCGGCAACTGTCTTGGTTAAAGTCGGCTGAAAAAACTTTAGCCAATGCCAAAGAAATGCTGGGCGAGGCGGAATTATCCGGTCAAATTGAAAAAGAATTATTGGCTTTAAAAAAATACGCCGAAGCCATACGGCTGGAACTATTAATGACGGGCGAAGACGATAAGTCCAGCGCGATTTTGGCAATTCAGGCCGGCGTGGGTGGCACCGATGCGCAAGATTGGGCCGAAATGATTTTAAGAATGTATCAACGGCTGTCTGAACGTTATGGTTGGTCGGTTGAAATTTTAGAAATGTCGCGTGGTCTGGAAGCAGGGATAAAAAGCGCGACTTTAGAAGTCAAAGGCGATCATGTTTATGGTTGGCTGAAGCGTGAACAAGGCGTGCATCGGCTGGTCAGGCAAAGCCCGTTTAATGCGGACGCTAAAAGGCAAACCAGTTTTGCGATGGTGGAAGTTTTGCCGTTTCGGCCAGAAATCGTGGTCAATTTAAAAGAAGAAGATTTAAAAATAGAAACTTCTACTTCCAGCGGAGCTGGCGGACAGAGCGTGAACACCACTTATTCGGCTATAAGGATTATACACATTCCGACCGGTATTAAAGTCAGTTGTCAAAATGAGAGGAGTCAGCAACAAAATAAAAAAGTAGCTTTAGAAATTTTGGCTTCGCGTGTGTTGCAATACGAAAAAGCTCAAGCCGACGATGAAAAAAAATTATTGCGGGGGGAACTAAATCAAGCGATGTGGGGAAGTCAAATTAGAAATTATGTTTTGCATCCGTATAAACTGGTCAAAGATACAAGAACTGGCATCGAAACCACTGACACCGACTCGGTTCTAAATGGCGAGCTGGATGAATTTTTAGTGGCCGAAGCGGGAATATAGAATTTGGAATTTAGAATAATACAAATAATACAATAGTGCCACGTCATTCCCGACCTGATGGGGAATACAGTTTAGATTAGTAGAAAATAAAAAACCGCCAAGAGAATTTCTCAGCGGTTTTGGTGTGTTGGCCTTTGAATGTTAGTTGACAATTCCTATTAGCAGTTAAAGTCGTATGGGCAGTTTCAATCTTGGTTGTCGAGAAATCGGGAAGTTTAATCCTTAACCAAAATTAACAAATTATACGGCACCTTTGCTTTTGTTCCGACTAGCGTCAAAATGTACTGTTTAAAGGGCTCAAGCTGATTCTGATCATACTCTATCTGCTCTTCAGATGCTTTTATATCACGACGAAGTCCAAAATAGATCTCAGAACTTACCCCTCTATTAAGTATTCTTGCAGTATTGAGCGCTGAATAAAGTCTATTCACAGCATCAGTATTCCTGTTAAAATCCCCGTTAATATCTTTGAATGATAATGGAATTTTTTCTAAGAATTGTGGCAATTTAATGGAGGTTTTTATTCCGCATTTCAAGTAAGCCTCTTTAAGTTGATTAAATTGTTCACGCCTTTGAAAAAATTGGATGACAACAGGTCTTTTGATCGCATTATCATCTAAGACAGAGCGTCTCGTGTGGTCCTCGATTTCATCAAGAATAGTTTGCAATTCAAAGTCGGCTTTTTCTTGCGCGGAGCCAAAGAGATTTACTGTCACGTTTTCCAAATTTTGAATGTAGCTCCCAGGATCGTCACTGTTAAATGTAAATACAAGAGCAATGAATACAAATAAGCCGATGGCATAAACAACAGTAGGGATTTCTTTCTTCTTCATGACGCCACCTTTTGGGTTGCGAGTGTCACCTTCAAGCTGTCAACCAGCATTGGAAAATAGAGTAAGAAAGAATTGCCGGATTGAGATAAATATTCCTTGCCAGCGGTGGTCAAGGCAACCTCGGAGAAAATGGTGTTAATTGGAGTAATACTTATCAGTTCACTTACTGCTTTGATGCCTCGTAATGAATTTTTGCGCGCAGAACAATCGCCCGCTAAATTAGCGTCAGCTCTTCCTTTGTCTGTATACTGAATGGCACGATTAAGAGTATCGGCGACAGAGCTATAGAGTTCAAATCTGACTGCTGGTAATCCATTATGGATTGCCTTAAATGCAGAAAAATCTCGTCTTATCTCTTCACACATAGATTTAAAATGCGTTACTTGTCCCCAGGCATTATCTGCTTTCGCGTGTAACTCTTTTAGTGCGCGTTCCTTAGCACGAATAGTTTCACTAGACTCTCGAAGTTTTGTTTCTAGTGCAGGTACTAGTTTTGCTTGTTTTTCTTTTTTTCCATACAGCACTCCAAAAATTAAAGCGAGTATTAAAGAAACAAGACCAACAATTAAGAACACCCATGATTCTGTTAACATGATTTCCTCCATGTTTATTATCTTCGACCCACCGCATGGTGTATGCGCAACAGGCTGTCGCGACAAGTCGTGATGGAGAGGTTATTCCCCCCACCCATGTAGATATACCATTGTATATCCAAATGGGTAAGGGGAATTTGACAATATAATTTAGTATGAATTTATGAAAGAATTTAACTTTTCACTCAATATTATAGCATATTTCTAAAATTTTGTCAAGCCCTATATTTATTGGTCTTTTTGTTGGTTTTAAGGGTTTTTAGAATTAGAGTAAAGATTGTTTAGTCGATTTGCTATAATTTCCGTATGGAGTTTTTGAGGCACAAATACGCTTATGGAGTTTTGGGGGCGGTGGGGGTTATTTTGGGCAGTTTTTTAGGACTGCTTTTTATTTATCCTTATAATTATTGGTCACTCGGCGCCATCGCGGCAGTGATGTGTATTTTGGTATGGAGGATGTCATTGCGAGCGAGCGTAGAGAGCGTGGCAATCTCTAGGGATCGCCACGGGCTTCGCCCTCGCGATGACAGGGTGAAGATATTGAGCTTTATTATATGTTTAATAGTGAGTTTTTATTTTTCTAATCAACAGCAGATAAATTATACAATGGCGCAAAATGAAATTTTTAGTCAAAAAGAATTTAGTGGACAGATTCGCGTCTCGCCCGATTTGTTTGAAGCCAGTCAAAGGGTCCGTTTGTCTTTGGAAAATAATTATCGGGTAGAAGCGTATTTACCACTTCTGCCAATTATAAGTCGGGGAGAAAGTTTGACCTTAAATTGTTTTTCTATTTCTCGTCCCAAATATTTTTGGTATGGCCTCGCGCATAAAATTTTAGGCCGGTGTGAGAACCCAGAAATAATAAATAACAGAAACGAGAAGCGAGAAACGAGAGGGGAGAAACGAGATGCGAGAAGTGAAGTTTGGGGCGTAGTTTTGGGACAAGCAGATAATGCAAGAATATTTTTGCTGAATCGTTTAAGTTTATTTGTACCAGAGCCGTTGTCTGGATTTATCGGCGGGTTAATTTTTGGCACGGTCGCGGGCGTCCCAGAACCTGTCACGGATAATTTGCGTTTGTCTGGTCTCTCGGCGATTTTGGCGGTGTCTGGCTACAATGTGACTATAATTTTTGCCGCGCTTGGCTGGCTTTTAATTTATTTATTTCGCCGTCCCTATAAATGGATTGCCATAATTTTATCGCTGGCTTTAGCCGTGTATATTTTGATGGTTGGTTTTCAAACTTCAGTGGTCAGAGCTGGTCTGATGGCCGGCTTATGGTTGGGGCTCACGGTTTTAGCTCGTTTGCGTTCGCCACTTTTGGCTTTGCTTTACGCGGGCGCGCTTTTGGTAATTTTTAATCCGGCTAGTCTTTTGGGCGACTGGGGTTTGTGGCTGTCATTTTCGGCGACTTGGGGGATTTTGTTTTGGCCACGGTATTTATGGCCGTTTTTTAAAAAATGGAAAAAAATCTATGCCGTGCCGGTGGTATATTTATTAGGCGCGCAGTTGGGGGTATATCCGGTTTTGCTCGGGTTGATTAACCAAGTGCCGCTTTTTGGCGGAGTCGCGCTTTTAGTTGTTTCTCCCGCCATTCCTTTACTTATGCTTTGGGGCGTTTCAATTATGGCCGCGAGTTTTTTGCCGTGGTTATTTTTACCGGAACTTTTAGGGAGGATGTCTTCATTTGGCGGCAGTATTATTCTGTCGGTGGCGGCTTTAGCTAGTCGTTTGCCCAATATTACTTTACCGGTTTTCTGGGGAATAATTTTAGCTTTACTTTTTTTGGCTGGCGAAGTCTTTTTGTATTTTCGTTTGAAGAAAAATAAAGTGGAAGTAATAGATTTACCCCTTTAAATGTATGTGGAAGATTAATTTAAAATTTAAAATTTATAATTTAAAATTGCCAGCGCTTTTTAAGCGTTGGGGCTGGTGGCCTTTGGGACTATTGGTCTGGGCGGGAGCGTCTTGGTTTTTGGTTCAACCGCTTCCTCCTTGTGGATGTTTGAGGGTGGTGATGTTAGATATCGGTCAAGGCGATAGTTTTGTTTTGGACATGCCCGCCGGTCAAAAATATTTGGTGGATTTTAGTCGGGGAGGTTTGGTCGTGCCGGCCTATCAAAGATATTTTGGTTCGTTTAATCGTGAAATTTTTCAAGCGATTTTTACGCATCCAGATTTGGATCATTTGGGTGGCAGTTTGGCACTTTTACGGCAATATATTTTCAGACAAGTTTTAGGCAGTTGGCCGAAACATGAAATTGTCGAAGTTTTGGCCTTGGAAAAATATTGGAGCGATTTTGGTTTCACGCCAGCACAGGCGATTGGTCCAAAAATTATTTCTTTGGGGTCGGATGTTTCTTTAGAACTTTTGTGGCCACAGCAGGATGTTAGAGGGGTGTCGACCAAAAATACCAATAATCAGTCAATAGTTTTTCGATTGCGTTATAAAGATAGCGCTATTTTATTTACTGGCGATGCTGAAGCGCCAGTAGAAAAAGAATTATTAAAACAAAAAGTGGCATTAAAAAGCGATGTTTTAAAAGTCTCGCACCATGGTTCCAAGACGGGGACAAGTTTAGAATTTTTAAAAGCCGTTGCTCCTAAAATCGCGTTGATTTCAGCTGGTCGAGACAACCGATACGGTCATCCGCATACGGAAGTGGTTAAAAGGTTAGAACGAGCGGGTGTAGAAATTTATCGCACTGATAAAGGTGGCGATGTGGTTTTAGAAAGCGATGGAAAAAAATGGACAGTAGCGCCGAAAACTTTTTGGCAAAAATGGCAAGAATGGCTGATCCGCTAACGCGGAATTATGAATTATGAATTCTAAGTTAATAAGTGTGTCCCGTATTAAAATTTTTCTAGGGCTTGCCCGCCCAAATTTTGCGAAAAACTTAGGCGGGCTTGACAAATAAAATATTTTAAGCTAAAATAAAGGCAACAATTAACATTTCATTTCATTCACAAAAGGAGAATTAAAAGTGAAAAAAATAAATCTTTTCAGCAGTCTAATCGTCGTGTTATTAGTAGCAGTTTTTTGGGGTTGTTCGGATAACATTTCCGCACCATCACAGCCAGTTGCGATGACAAAGCAAGATTCGGCGAAGTGGGCAAAAAGTGAGTATGAAAAGCGCGGAGATTTTTTATATTTACACAATCGGGGGCCATTTATGTGGCCAGGCCTGACAGTTGTTTATGCGGATACTTTCAGTGTAAGAATATTTTATCAAGGGATAAAAATTTATGAAGATCGTTTTTCAGTAATAGACGTAAAAGTTGGGGAAACATCAGGCAAGCATAGTGTCTTATTGGTGTCTGCTTCAACTCCGGGAATCGGTTATCCTAGAGACGGCGCTTTATTTATTGATTGGAATAAGGTTTCTTTACCAATTAAATGTCTTGAAAACGCCAGACAAAATGATGACATTCTCATTATAAAGGCGATTATCGGTAGCAGGTACGCCAAGTATTATTGGGTTTTATATAATCTGAAAACTGGGGTAATCAATGACCTTGGCCCAATCGATGAATAAATAAAGGAGGACAAAGTGAAAATAAAAGTGAACATAAAGGTGAGCATAAAGGTGTTAGCCATCATACTGGCGCTTGTAGCTGTAATAGCTTTTCAATTTGTGCCATATGTTTTTGAAGCCGCTATAATTGTGAATGCAATTTTATACATAGCTACAATGCAAGTAGTCATTATTCCGCTTTTGTTGTGGTTTTTTGTCTCGGTTATATTTTATGCCGCTTCCATATTTTGCCTTTTTTATGTTATAGAAGCCAAGACAATTTTCAGGAAATACGATATCATTTGATATGTCCACAAATTCGGCGCTCCGATAAATCTCGGAGCGCCTTTTCCATTTACCAAACTAAGTAATTTTGCTATAATTTCTGAATGGAAAATGAGGTGACTATGGAAAAAATCGTGAGTTTGTGTAAACGGCGGGGCTTTATTTTTCCGGGTTCGGAAATTTACGGTGGTCTTCAGGGTTTTTATGATTTTGGCCCGCTGGGCGTGGAAATGAAAAATAATTTAAAAGCGCTGTGGTGGAAGTGGCTGACGAAAGAACATGAAAATATTGTTGGGATTGATGGTGCTATAATAACCAATCCGAAAGTATGGGAGGCGAGCGGTCACGTCAAAAGTTTTGTGGATCCGCTTGTAGAATGTAAGAAATGCCATCATCGATTTAAGGCAGATGATTTCGACAGCAATAAGTGTTTTGATTGTGGTGGTGAATTAACCGAGCCAAAAATTTTTAATATTTTAGTGCCGACACAGCTAGGCGTGATTGAAGGTGAAAAAACTGAAGCTTTTTTGCGGGGCGAGGCCTGCCAGACTATTTATCTGAATTTTAAAAATGTCGTAGATTCCAGTCGGTTGAAAATTCCGTTTGGGATTTGCCAAATTGGTAAGGCGTTTAGGAATGAAGTTACGCCTGGTAATTTTTTGTATCGTCAGCGCGAATTTGAACAGTGGGATCTACAATGGTTTTGCCACCCTGACGAGATGGAAAAATGGTTTGAATATTGGAAAGCGGAAAGAATGAAGTGGTTTAAAAGTATTTTTACACATCCGGAAAATCTTGGATTTTCTGAGCATGAAAAATTGGCGCATTATGCGAAGAGAGCTTTTGATATAGAATATCAGGCTTCGCCGATCAGTGGTAAAGAAATGGAAGGCATTCATTGGCGCGGGGATTGGGATTTATCCGGCCACATGCAGTCGTCCGGTCAAGATTTAAATTATACGGATCAGGAAACAAAAGAAAAATTTATTCCCCATATCGTGGAAACTTCCGGGGGCGTCGATCGCGCGTTCCTTTTTTTGCTGTTGGACGCTTATACTGAAGAAGCTGAGCGGATAGTGTTGAAACTTAATCCAAAAATTGCGCCGTATAAAGTGGCAGTATTTCCGCTACTCAAAAATAAACCGGAATTAGTTGAAAAAGCGCGTGGTCTTTATAATGAGTTGAAAAAAGAAATGATGGTGGCGTGGGACGAGCGTGGCAATATCGGCAAAAGGTATTTCGCGCAAGACGAAATCGGTACACCATATTGTGTCACTGTAGATTTTGAAACTCTGCAAGATAATGCCGTCACCGTGCGCGACCGCGACACCATGACGCAGGAAAGAATCCCAATCGCTAATTTGCCAGAATATTTAAAAGAGAAATTGGCTTAATTATTAATGATGGGGTATTTCCAAATTCTAAATTCCAAATTCTAAATTCTAAATATTATGCCTTTCAAACCAAAGTTAATTACTCTGCCGAATAAGGCGACGGTGCTTTTAGTCCATGATCCCAAAAGTCCGACCGTGCTTTTGGATTTTTTTGTACATATTGGTTCTCGTTTTGAAAAAAAATCTGAAATGGGTTTGTCTCATGTTTTAGAGCATATGCTTTTTAAAGGTAGCCAAAAATATCCGAGCCCATTTGCGGTCTCGACGGCCGTCGATTCATTGGGCGCCAATTATAATGCTTCTACTGATAAAGAAATTACCAGTTATCACGCGCAAGTTTCGGCGCGCCATTTGGATAAAGCTTTTGATATTTTTTCTGATATATTTTTGCGCCCAAAATTTATGGAGGCGGAATACGAACGAGAAAAGAAAGTCATCGTGGAAGAGTTAAAAATGTATTATGAAAATCCGGCAAGTCATATTGGCGATTTGGCGGATGAAGCGTTTTATGGGGACAGTCCTCTGGGTTGGAATGTGGGTGGTACGGCTAAAGCAGTGTTGGGGTTTTCGCATGAGGCGCTTTTAAATTATTATAAAAAATATTATATCGGCGCCAATACGACTTTGGTGGTAGCAGGAAAATTTGACGAGAAAAAAGTTTTGGCTTTAGCCAAAAAAAGTATTGGCCAATTACCAGCGGGGAAAAAAGCGGTGGCCGTGCCAGCGCCCAAGATTAAACAAAATTTTGTGTTTGACGATAGAAAATTAAATCAGGTAAATTTGGTCATGGGTTGGGAGCGGCCGGGCGGATTATATAAAGACGACGCGGTTTATAGTTTCTTGGCAACGCTTTTAGGTGGTATGATGTCGTCGCGTTTGTTTATGGCCATTAGGGAAAAACGTGGCCTGTGTTATTCCATTCGGGCGGGTCAAAGTGTTTTTGCCGATAGTGGGCATTTTAACATCAGCGCCGGCTTGGATTGCTCACGGATTAAAGAAGCAGCCACGGCTATTTGGCAGGAATTAGAATTGTTGAAAAAAATCGCGCCAGCCAAAGAAGAAATACGGAAAATTTTGGATTACAAGTTAGGTAAAATGGATTTGGCCCTGCGCACGGTAGAGGATTATGCTGGTTGGTATGCCGGCCAATATGCCACCGAACGAAAATGGCGTACAGTTGAAGAGTGGGAAAAAATGTTAAAAAAAGTGACGGCTTCTGACATTCAAAGATTGGCGCAAAAGCTGTTTAAACCCTCAACTTGCGTCGTGGCCGCCATCGGCAGTAAACTTAAAAAGAGCGACTTTACTTTATAGCTTATTAAGAATTTTTTAAACTTAGAACTTGCCTACTCCGCCGAAGTAGCTTCGGCTACGAAGGCCGGAAAAACTTAAAACTCCTAACTTTCAAGCTATGCCCCGTATATCATCAGCCAGGTTTCTGACATTCTCTCTGACCCAAACAGAAACTGCTATTTTTTCCAAATTTATGTTAAACTCTAACTTCTTATTCCAACGCAGGTCAGAAACGAACGGAGTTTCTGCCCCAGTAGTAGTCCCGCCAAGGCGGACACTACGGGGTTTAATTTCTGGCTGATGTATTACAGGGTATGCCACAAAATCACACCGTTGTTAGTATTTCTTCCGCCACAATTTTTAAAGTCTTGGCAGTCATGGCGGCTTTGGTTTTTGTTTATTACGTGGCCAATGTTGTTGGGTTATTTTTCTTTGCCGTAATTATTGCTTCGGCTATTGCGCCGTGGGTGAGTTGGTGCGAACGTTTTCATGTCCCTCGTAGCTTAGGTGTTTTGGCTTTGTATATCTTAGTTATTGGGGTTGTGGTCTCATCAATTGTCGTTTTGGTGCCACCCTTAACCGAACAATTAAAATCTTTAGCAGTGCAGATTCCGGCCGTTTATCAAAATTTATATTCTTACTGGGCTAAACTCCAAGGCACGGCTTTAGGTCAAAGTCCGGAAGGCGCCGAGGTTTTGAAACAGACGATCGAATCTTTCAACGCATCAATTGGCGGGCTGACGACTTCATTTTTTAACACGGTGCAATCTGTTTTTGGCGGTTTGGCGAAAATCGTGGTGGTTTTGGTGATGGCTTTTTATTTGTCGGTGGAGCGTGGCGGTTTCAGAACTTTACTGCGCAATATCGCGCCCGAAAGTTATCAGCCGTATTTAACGCGGTTGTTAACACGGATTCAGCATAAAATGGGTGGTTGGTTGCGGGGACAATTTCTACTGTCGCTAATTATTTTTGTTATGGTGTATGTGGGACTGTTAATTTTAGGCGTGCCCTACGCTTTGGTCTTTGCAATTATCGCTGGCATTTTTGAGATTATTCCGTTTTTAGGGCCAATTTTAGGCGCGCTTTTGCCAGTGTTATTTTCTTTTACGATTAGTCCGACCCGCGCGCTGATGGTGGTGGCCTTATTTTTTGTGGTGCAACAATTGGAAAATCATTTAATCGTGCCGAAAGTTATGAGCATTTCAACCGGGCTAAATCCGGTGGTGGTGCTTTTGGTAATTTTAGTCGGTATGCAACTGGGCGGTATCTTGGGCGCGCTTTTGGCGGTGCCAATCGCGACGACAGTGGCGGTTTTTTTGGAAGACTTTTTTGCTGCCGAAAAAAACGCTTTACCAAGTTAAGTTTATTGAAATATAATTTGATATATGTCTGAACAAATTGAAAAATTATTTGAAGAAAAAACAGATCTTTTAAATCAATTATTTGAGAATGGGTTAAATAAGAAAGAAGTGAAAGAGAGATTGGAAGTTGTTGAAGCTGAACTTAATCGAGCAGTATATAAAACATTGGAAATCCACGAGAGGTGGATAAAACAAATAGCCGATAAAGTTGGTTTGACTTTACAAATTTGATGTCATTATTTATTGTCGCGACTCCGTTAGGAAATCTAAAAGACATTACTTTACGGGCTAAAGAAATTTTGGCGACTGTTAATATTATTGCTTGTGAAGACACTCGCCATAGCGCGATCTTGGCGCGCGAGCTGGGGTTAAAAGCGCCTTTGGTATCTTATCATCAACATTCTGGTGAAGAAAAAATTTTAGGACTTTTACGTTTGGGAAAAAATGTCGCATTAATTACCGATGCTGGTACGCCGGGGATTGCCGACCCGGGAAATTTATTGGTCAATAAATGCGTGGCAGAAAATATTGAAGTGGTGGGTTTGCCCGGGCCCAGTGCCGTGGTTTTAGCTTTGTCGATTTCTGGATTTAGAACCGACCAGTTTTATTTCGCGGGTTTTTTGCCACAGAAAAAAGGCCGACAAACGGCTTTAAAAAATTTAGAGAAATTGGACTGCGCGTTAGTTTTTTATGAATCACCTCATCGGATAAAAAAATTATTAAAAGAATTGTGCGCGTTGTGGCCAGAAAGGCAAGTAATGGTCGCGCGTGAGTTAACCAAAAAATTTGAAACTATTTATCGTGGAACCTTGCAAGAATTGGCAATGATGAATCTGCCGGAAAGAGGGGAATATGTTTTGGTAATGGATTATTTTGAAAATTAAGAAAAAGAATATTTAAAAAAGTAAAAGAAAAAGTAAGTTATTATTTTTCCGGTCAGTCCATTTTAACACACCAGCAGTCAGCTTCCCGCGAGCTGACTGTTTGCAATTTCGGTCTGATTATCCGCCATTCTGGCGGAACCAAGCTAATCAGACCTCAAAGCTGGTTAAAACGGACTTGACCGGAAAGGGAGGGGAGAGAGGCGCGGTGTGGAGTGAGGTTGACTTAATGACGGAGTGGTTCTTAATTGGCATTATTTGTTAGCTACCGGGTGATATTTAAACAGAGATTTTGTAGCACTTTTTTCGCGGTCGCGAAAAAAGTGCTACAAACTAAATTTTGGGTAATAAAAAGAACGGTCGAGATGATTCTCGACCGTTCGGCGCGTTGGCCTTTGTCATGATTCGATGACCTGTCTTGCTGTGCGACCGCCGTTGTACTCCACATACCATTGATATAGGACGCCATTTTCATCGACTTCGATCATTTCAGAGTTAGTCGCTGTATCGCGGCTCTCGGTTAACAAGAGTCTACGGCGATATGTACTTTCTTTATCATATTTTGTGTTCCAGCCAGATGATTGGTCATATATTTCTTCTCCAGAGAAAAATAGATCAACCGCCTCTTTTTGAGTCAGCCGAACACCGACCATACCATTTTTACTGGCCTTAAAGAAACAGCGAAAGCTACTTCCGAACAGATTGTGGTCGGGTAACAAATTATTGAACAACATAACAAACTCCTTTTTCTTAAACTTTGATCGCAGAACAGTACGAACGCTGTCGGCTTTGCTCAAGCCATTTATTCTATACTAGTGCGATTCAAGTTAACGTTGATTCATCCATGGTGGTGGCACGTCGCACGGCGACGCGCCAGGCATTGGCAATCAATGAGGAAAGAATTCATAACCAGCCAAACGATTGAGATTAGAGGCTGATGGCTTTTTCATGACCCCATAACATTGCCATAGCCATCGCTCCATTTTTCATTACCATTCCTCCAATGCTAACAACCAAGCTTCGTTCTTGCCTTAGCTTTTCATTGTCTGGAATTGTAGTGGTAAGTGAAATTCTTCCGGAATATCCAAGTTCATCTTTAATTCGCTGATGCACTTCATCTTCCGAAGAGGACGAGGTGATAATGCCTCTTACGGCAATTTTGATTTCGTCGTCGGTCATTTCCAAAAAAGTTTTTTTCGATAGCATTATAGCTCCTTGCTTGTTGGTTATGTGATTATAAAACAGTTAGTTATCTTTTCACCTTATATTATAGCATACTTCTAAAATTTTGTCAAGCCCTTTATTTATTGGTCTTTTTGTTGATTTTATGGGATTTTTGGGCTTAACTAACTGGTAATAATGGGTATTTTGTGCTATATTAAACGCTTGGTATTCTTCTAAATTCCAAATTCTAAATTCCAAATTCTAAATTTATGTCTAAGAAAACCTACATTTCAACAGCCATTCCTTATGTGAATGCCAACCCGCATATTGGTTTTGCGTTGGAATTAGTTCAGGCCGATATTTACGCGCGTTATAAACGGCTCATAGGTGAAGAAGTTTTTTTTCAAACTGGCGCCGATGAAAATTCTTTGAAAAATGTTTTGTCTGCGGAAAAAGAAAAAAAAGAGGTTAAAGTTTATATCGACGAAAAAACACAAAATTTTGTGAAGTTATGTGAAATTTTAAATTTGTCCCAAGACCTTTTTTGGCGCACGACGAGCGAACAGCACAAAGAGGCAGCGCAAAAATTATGGCAAGCGGTGGACCACGCCGGCTTTATTTATAAAAAATCTTATTCGGGTTTATATTGTGTCGGGTGTGAACAATTTTACGAAGAGAGCGACTTGGTCAATGGTAAATGTCCGGAACATGAGACGGCTCTGGAGCAGGTCAGTGAAGAAAATTATTTTTTTAAACTTTCGGCTTTTCAAGATGATTTAAAACAAAAAATTGACAATGATATTTTTGAAATTTTGCCGGCGCATCGCAAAAATGAAGTGCTGGCGGTCGTAAATAGCGGCTTGTTGGATTTTTCTATTTCACGCTCGAGCGAGCGCGCTCATGGTTGGGGCGTGCCCGTGCCGGGCGACGAGAAGCAGATTATGTATGTTTGGTTTGACGCTTTAACTAACTACATTGCCGGTTGTGGTTATAGTTTTGACGAAGAAAAATTTTTAGACAAATGGGTGGGTTCAGATGAAATTATTCATTTAATTGGCAAAGGCATCTCGAGATTTCATTGCTTGTATTGGCCAGCGATGTTGCTTTCGGCCGGCCTTCGTTTGCCCAATAAAGTGGTTATTCATGATTATTTGATAGTGGATGGTAAAAAGATGTCCAAATCCTTAGGCAATGTCGTGGACCCATTTTTGTGGGCGAAAAAATTTAGCGCGTCGGGTTTGCGATATTTTTTAGCGACGCTTAAAACTTTTGAAGATTCGGACATTTCGGAAAAATTGGCTGAAGAAAGATACACGGCGGAATTGGTCAATGGTTTTGGCAACACTTTTTCACGGTTAGCAAATTTATGTTCGCAAATTCCGACTGAAATTTGGACAGAAACAGAAATTGACTTGGCAGGTATGAGTCTTTTGTCAGATTATTTTTTGGCTTTAAATAATTTTGAATTTGCGCAAGCACTTCAAGCGGGGCCGAAAATGTTGCTGTCAGAGATTGATAAATATTTGGAAGAAAGTCAGCCCTGGAAAATAAAAGAGAATGATAAAGAAAAAGCAAAAGTTTTATTAACGGCCTTGGAAAAATTTATTTACGCGAGCGCTTTGTTGGAGCCTTTTATGCCCGAGGCGGTGGGGCAAGTTTGGCAAACTTTCGGCGTCAAGAAAAATGATTATTTGGCTGGTAAAAAAGTGACGATAAAAGATTTGCAAAAATTTGCTGGTACTGCCAAAAAACCCGCGCCTCTTTTCCCCCGCCTCGTCCCGATTGCTGTTACGTAGAATTTGGAATTTAATATATGAAACTTTCTACAAGCTACCAGCTACAAGCTACCAGCTAAATTATATGTCTTGGCTTGATTTAGCTTTCATTGTGGTGTTGTTAATTTTTATTATCCAAGGTTGGTTCGTGGGATTTTTTCATATTTTAACAAGTTTAATCGCGTCAGTTTTGGGCGTCTTTTTAGCGGGTCAATTTTATGAAGGCCTTTCTGATCGTTTTGGTTATTTATTAAATTTTGGTCGAGAGTGGAATTTGCTTTTGTCATTTATCGCGATTTATATCGTGACGACTAAAGTTTTTAGTTTATTGGTTTGGGGCGCGACTCATAGTTTGGGCTTGCATCCGGCTGGCTGGCTGACGCGGACTTTTAACCGTGGTTTGGGCGCGCTTTTAGCTTTGGCCGAAGGGATTATTATTTTGGGCTTGACCGTTTATTTATTGCAACGGCTACCTTTTTCTGAAATTTATCAACAGGGTTTGGCTTCGTCTATGCTGGCGCCGATTTTACTTTCCGCGGTGGCTTGGTTAATTCCTTTACTGCCAAGCGTCTTAAGAAAAGTTCAGGAAATAGTGCCACTTAAATTTTAGAATTTGGAATTTAGAATCTAGGATAACTTAGAATTCAGAACTCAGAACTCATAACTCAGAATTTACTCTATGAAATTAATCGACTCTCATTGCCACTTGACTTGGCCAGATTATGATAATGATCGCGTACAAGTCGTCGCCAAAATGGCGGAATTGGGTGTGGGTTGCATAAATATTGGCACTAATCCAGAAACCAGCCGGCAAGCAGTGGAACTTTCTACGCAATATGAAAATATGTGGTGCGCTCTTGGCTTGTATCCGACTTTGCTTAAAGGTCAGCCAGTTATGGTGGAAGAAAAATCAGAAGAGCAATTTGATATTTTTGATGAAGCGGTCTATGAAAAATTATTGACAGATAAAGTAGTGGCAATCGGGGAGTGTGGTTTAGATTTTGCTTCTTTTCCAGCGGAAGCGAGCGAGGAGCAAAAAAATGTTTGGGAAAATCAGCAACGAGAAGCTTTTTTGGCGCAAATAAAATTCGCACACAAACATAATTTAGCAGTAGTAGTTCATTGTCGTTCACAATATGAAAAATTATTTGAAATTTTTAAGGAAGCGCGAGCATGGTGGCAGACACCAGCAATCTTGCATTGCTTTACTGGCACGACCGAAGAAGCGCTTAGAGGGATAGAACTCGGTTGTTATATTTCATTTTCTGGTATTTTAACTTTTAAAAATGGCGAAAGCTTAAGGCAGGTGGCAAAAAATTTACCCTTGGAAAAAATTTTGGTCGAGACTGACGCGCCGTATTTAGCGCCCGCGCCATATCGTGGCAAGCGCTGTGAGCCGTGGATGGCGCTTGAAACAGCCAAAGTTTTAGCGGAAACGTTAGGATTAACAGAAAAAAAATTAAATGCGCACTTAATCGAAAATACTAAACAAGCTTTTAACTTAATATTTTAATCGAGTTAAATTTGTTGATAAATTTCTCGGCCGAGAAATTTATCAACATTGTGAAATAGGTAATATTTAGAAGAAAAATTATGCACTTGCTCGATTTGATCGGGGGGGGGGTACAGTTGAGACAGTCGTTAATTGTCTTTATATTTTATGCTTGAAACTGTACCTAAAAATGATACTCCAGAGGATAAAAGTGAAAGATTTTTTGAGAAAACTAAAAGAATCGTAAGAAAAGCACTAATACCAGTATTAGCGGCAGGAATGTTGGGTACTGCTGACTGCGGCCGGAGAGTAGTAGAAAATGAGGAGAAAATTGAACACTTGAGGGAGACAGAGGGGAGGAGCTGGTTTTTTGAAAAATTGGATGCTGGGGGAATTATTATTCAGGGCAGGGGATCAGTGGAGAAACTACCTCCACAGTTCAAATTGTCGCCAGGTGGTTACAATTTTCATTTTGAGGTTGATGCGCGCAATTATATAGGGGATGTTGATAAGAAAGTGGATGCTATTGTTAATTATGATGATAATAGGAGACTCCACTTAGACGCTTTGGATTCATCGCCACTTGTAATTAGAGAGGATTGGGATAGTGATGAAAAAATAGAAATTAAAGATGGCGAAGCTATTATAACGGTTACAGTAAAAGTTAATCAAAAAACAGAGGTGAATTGGACATTAAAAATAACATCCGCCGAGATTTATTAATATTTTTCTGCTATAATCTCCCTATATGTCGGGGGAGATTATTTTATTGGCAATTATTTTGCTAGCAGGGTTTATTGGCCTGTTTATATATTTATCTAAATTGAAAAAGCCACAAGACGATGGTCAGGGCCTGTTGAAGGTGAGCGAGTTGCTGGCGCAACAGTTGTCGCAAGTGCGTCAAGAATTGAATCAAGTTTTGGGACAACAACGGCAAGAAATGCAACAACATTTGGGACAAAATACTACGACTGTGCAAAAACATTTAACAGATATGAATCAGCGCTTGGATAAGGCCTCGCAATTTTTTGGCCGTTTCGACGAGGGTATGCAAAATATGAAAGCCCTGCAAGAATTTTTGAAAAGTCCAAAAGTGCGGGGAGAATTTGGCGAAAGAGTTTTGGAAGATATGTTGCGACAAGTTTTCCCTGATGAATATCTGTCGTTTCAGCACGAATTTAAAAATAACGAAAAAGTGGACGCGGCCATTATGATGGAGGCGGGGCTTTTGCCAATAGACGCGAAATTTCCTTTTGAAAATTTTCTGCGTCTAACGCAAGCGGAAACTGAAAGCGAACTAGACGAAGCGCGTAAAGGTTTCAATCGCGACGTGAAAAAACATTTGGACGCCATCGCCAAGAAATATATTGTGCCAGCTGAAGGTACGGTGGATTTTGCCATAATGTATGTGCCGTCTGAAGCGGTTTACTATGAGATTATTCGGAATCAGGAATTGATGGATCACGCGGAAACACGCAAAGTGATGCCGGTCTCGCCGGGCTCTTTATTTCACTATTTGCGCACGATTATGTTGGGTTTTCAGCAAGTAAAAATGGCTGAAAATATCAATGAAGTACGGCGGATTTTATCTGGGTTAGGACAAGATATGGAGCATTTTACGGGCGATTTGGATTTATTGCAAAAGCATTTGAAAAACGCGCAAGGCGCGCTGGATTTAGTTCGCACCGATGAAAATAAAATGATGGGAAAACTGACCCAAGTGCGCATGCTTGGGACTGGCACGGACACCGCGGAAATTTTACCGGAGGTAGTCGCGGAGGTTGACAAAGATCAGGAATAGTAATAAAATAGCGACAAAGAAAAAAATAATTTATTTTACAAAGGAGACAGAAATGGATTTAAGGCAGGAAATCTGGCTGATAATGATTTTAATCTTCATTATTTTATTGCGAACAATTTTGTTTTTAGCGCGACGTAGGCGTTTTAGAAAATTTTGGGTAGAAAAAATGTTGATTTATCTTAGTTCAGCTTGTTTGGATTGGTTGGGTCAACCACAAGAGAGATTAAATAAACTGATGCGGTTAATTGGAGAAAGTTATGAGCCTCATTCCAAGCTGAAGTTGCGAGCAGTTTTTGATGATCTCTTTCGAGAATTGTTAGAAAAAAAAGAATTCCTTAATAACGAATTGCGCAACGAATTGCGCGCGGGCGATATGGATTATAGTTTGGATGAAAAAAAATTTAGGGAAGACCAGTTAGATATTCTGAAAGAAATCGAAGAGGATGAAAAGTTTTATCAGCACTTTTTTCAAACCTTGAAAATCTAAAATTCAACATTGAAGGAGCAGAAAAATGTCACTCGAAAACTCAATTGCTTTGCCTCTAATTTTATTCGCGATTGCTTTTGTCATTTTTCTTATGATTAAAAGTTCAAGCGCGAATAAAAAGAAGAGTGCTAATTCAAATTGAAGCGTTTTTGGCCACAGGTCAGAGGCGCTTTTTTTATTCGTTTAAAACCTATAAAATAAAGCCATGGCGCTATCTTTAAAACATTTAACCAAAACCCAAAGAGAAGCGGTTGTCCATAAAGATTCGCCTTTATTGCTGATAGCGGGCGCGGGTACCGGCAAAACGACGACCTTGGTTTATCGCTTGGCGCATTTGCTCCAAAGTGGCGTTAATCCCAAAAATATTGTGGCCATTTCTTTTACGGAAAAATCGGCGCAAGAATTGGAAGACAGATTATATAATTTGGTCGGTTCGGCGGTTTTTGATATGACGGTCGCGACTTTTCATGGTTGGGGCGAAAAAATTTTGCGTGAGAATTGCATTTTGTCTGGCTTGAGTCCAACTTTTGAACTTTTAGACGAAAAGGGCCAGTGGCAACTTTTGTCTGAGCATTTGCGCGAATTGGGTTTGAAAAAATTAATTTCTTTAAATAATCCAACTAAAAATTTAAACGCCATCGTGAGACACTTGTCGCGACTTAAAGACGAGGCCATTACTGTTGAAAAATATCAAGAGTGGCTAAAAGAAAAACAATTGAACGCCGATACGACTATGGCTGTAATGTCTGACGAAGAAGAAGCCACTTTGACTTTTAGCGAGTATGCGGAATTATGTTCTACTTATGCTCGGTATGAAGCTTTGTTGGAACAAAAAAATCGCGTGGATTTTGGTGATTTAATTTTACGACCATTACTTTTAATGCAAGGCAATCAGCATATTTTAGAAAAGTTGCAGAGTCAGTATCAGTATATTATTGTGGATGAATTTCAGGATACAAATTTTGCACAGTATGAATTTTTACGAGTCTTGGCGGGCACGGGTGACAAACTCACGGTGGTGGGCGATGACGACCAAGCGATCTATAAATTTCGCGGCGCTAGTGTTTATAATCTGTTGCACTTCCAACAAGATTTTAAAAATACGCGGACGCTTTTAATGACGGAAAATTTTCGCAATCCGCAAACGCTTTTGGATTTGTCGTATAAATTTATCCAAAAAAATAATCCCGATCGTTTGGAATTTAAAGTGAAAGAGCTAGGGCAGAATTTGTCAAAAAAATTAAAAGCCGTTGTTGCCACGGACAAAACTAAAAGTTATGAAGTAATTTCGGCTGAATCGATAGCGGAAGAAAAAAAATTGGTGGCCAAAAAAATCTTGGCGCTCAAGAAAAATAAAAATTTTTCTTTCAACCAAGTGGCAGTGATCGCGCGCAGTAATGACACGGCGCAAGAGTTCGCGCGCGGATTAACGGACGAGCAGATTCCAAACATTTTTATGGCCAGCTTCGGCCTTTACCGTATGCCTATTGTCATTGATCTTTTGTCGTTTTTGCGCCTGACCATAGATATTTATGACAATCCCAGCTTGTACCGTTTGTTAATATTGCCTTATGTCGGAATTAGCGCTGAAACTATTATGAAATTAGGCGCGGAGGCGAAGCGTCAAACAACTTCGTTGTGGGATCAGCTTTCTCTAATTAAAGGCCAAGATGAAACCGAGCAAAAAAAATTAGAAGATTTAAAAGCGACTCTTTTAGGGCAACAAGTTTTAGCCCATCGGCCAGAAACTTCGGTTTTAACAATCACTTTAAATTTTTTGGACGCGAGACTTGGCGACAAAAGCTACAAGCAATATTTGGTAGCCGAAGATGAAGCGGGTAATGCCCAGATTAAACAGCAAATTTTTTATTTAGATCAATTTTTAAAAGAAATGAAAAATTTTGAAAGTGTGGCAGAAGTTCCCGATGTCAGAAATTTTTTAACCCAAATTGACGCGGCGAAAAATGCTGGTGATTTTGGTCGGCTGAAAAATGATTTGGAACAGCAAGAACCCAACGCGGTGCAGGTTTTAACGGCGCACGCCGCCAAAGGTTTGGAATTCGATTATGTTTTTATTGTGTCGTTAGTGGATAAAAGATTTCCCGCCATGGCGCGCGCCGAAATTTTGCCCTTGCCGGTGGAATTGATGCAAGAAAGCCGGCCCGAAGGGGATTATCATTTGCAAGAAGAAAGACGTTTGTTGTATGTGGCGCTGACGCGCGCGAGAAAAAATGTATATTTGTCCTGGGCCAAAGATTATGGCGGCGCCCGCGATAAAAAACCCTCTCGTTTTTTAGAGGAATTGGGCTTGCTTCAAATCATAAAAGAAAATAAAAAAGTCGCGCCAGTTTTACCCGATCCGTTTAAGGCCAAGTTGAATAATTTTATTTTTACGCCACCGTTGGCTTTTTCATATTCTGCTTTAGAAACTTTTAGGCGGTGCGCTTTGCAGTATAAATTTAGCAGTGTTTTGAAAATTCCGACGCCACCTAGTCAGCCCTTGGTGGTGGGCGATTCTGTGCATCGTGCTTTGCAAACAATTTTTGCCATAATCAAAGAACGTCAAGGTCAAAAACAAAGCAGTCTTTTTAAAGGAGAAGAAGGGCCTAAAAAAATCGGGGAGTTGATAACAGAAAAAGAAATTTTAAAATGTTTTGATGCCGCTTGGCGTTTGGAATGGTTTTTTGATAAAGTCGCCCGAGCGGAAATTTATCAGCACGCGAAAAATTATTTATTGAGATATTTTGAATTTATTAAAAATCAAGTGGTTCAAGCCGAACATTTGGAATTGTCGTGGAAAGCTAATCTTGGCCAGTATACTTTTCGCGGAAAAATTGACCGTATTGACCGTGTGCCGGGCGGGGTCATGCTCTTGGATTATAAAACTAATGCCGGCGGCGTGACCAAAAATGCCAAAAGCGCGGACATAAAAAAACAGTTGATGATGTATCAGCTGGTTTGGGAAAAAATGTCACGAGAACCAGTTGTCGGCCTGCAGTTTATTTTTTTGGCGGATGAAGAAAATCCTTTAATGGAACCATTTAAAGCCACACCCGCTGAACTGATAAAATTGGAAGAGGAGTTCGTGCAAGCGTGTGAAGAAATGCTGTCAGCTTTTGCGACAGATAAATTTAAACCGACTACGAGTAAAGCGATTTGTGACCATTGTGAATTTCGCGAAGTTTGTCCGCATCGGATTGTTTAGTAGCAGGCCTAGCCAGCTAGCAAGTTAGCATGACTAGCATAAAAGAGTGTAGGATATATATATGACACGAGGATTTTCCCACATTGGAGAAGCGATTAAAAAAGTCGTTAATCGTACCAATTTGGTTAAATTGGTGAAAGACAGAGAATTAAATGATTTATTGCAACAATATTTTACTGGTTTGGGCGTGGAAGTTAAAGCTCGTTGTGTGATTAAAAATAACATAGTTTGGGTGGAGTGTTCATCTTTAATGGAGCGGTCTTTTGTAGCGGAACATTTGGCCGAGTTAGAAAAAATGGCGCGAGAGCGGGGCTTGACTTTAGCGTGGAAAACGAGTTGAAAAAGTTTTATAATAACTGCGCGTCATTTATTTGAAAATATTTATGAGATTTTTTGAATTTTTTAAAAAAGGACCGATTAAAGAAGTTTTAAAGACAGCGGCAATAGTGGGAGCTGGTTTGGTCGCGCATGAAGCTGTAACGACTAAAGTTGAAGCTAAACCCATTGAAACAGCAAGTCATAATTTAGTGGTTGAGAAAGGCCCGCCCTCGGCCGAAGTTGATATTCAGGCAGAAATAAATGAGAAATCACAGTATGATTTGATGGTAAAATTGGCACGAGGCGATGAAGGTTTAGTAAAAAAAGAATTATCAAACTATTCTCTTGATGGCAAAGTGGATACGACGAGGATTTTGGAATTATTTCAAATTTATGATAAATTATTAAAGAAAAATGAAGAAGATCTTAAAAATTTAAAAAGTGATGATGATGATGATGATGATGAAGAAGAAATGGTTAGGCGGCGTCCTCAAGGTCGGCGCGTTTTTAAATTGACACCGGAACAGGCGTTTTCAAAAGCTCGCGATATTATGCAAAGTGGCGAAGGCCCAGTTTTTTTAGGCGCGGCCAATGAAAGCCAACAGAGTGAAGAGCTAACGCCGGAGCAAAAAAAGGCGGACGCGCGACAAAATGCTCTAGAAAAAAAGGAAATAGATGTTAATAAAGCCAAGAAAGAACTTCCAGACAATTTATATAATTCTCTGTACAGTTCAGATTATCTCAGAATATTGAAGGGAGAATATCAGGACAAAAAAGATGAATTTAAAATAAAAAAGGGAGAATACGAAACACAATTAGGAAATTTTATTAATTTAATTGGCAATAAAATTAAAAGTAAGAATAAAAAAATATCTATAGCTGAAGCTGGTCTAATAATTATCGTTACAGCGGCTCAAGAGGGAATTGAAATAGATCGAGATCACATTGCGGAAGCTGTTGATCATTTAGTTAAAGCTGGCTACGTTCAATAAAGCGCGCGTATTAATTTATTATGTCACAGATTTTTTTAATTTCTGGGCCGTCGGGTTCAGGGCAAGACGTGGTCATTGCGGAAGCGATTAAACAAGATCTCAAATGTGTTCGAGTAATTACCAGCGTCACGCGGGCGAAGAGAGCGGGCGAAAGCGAGGGTCAGCCGTATCATTTTTTAAGTCAAGCGGAATTTGAAGATGGACTCAAGGCAGGTGATTTTTTAGAGCACGCGGAATATAACGGACATCTTTATGGTGTGCGCAAGTTAGATTTAGAGCAGGCGCAAAAAACTGGCTGGCCTGTGATTTGGAAAGTTGATCATCAGGGCATAAAAAATGTGAAACAATTTTTACCAGAGACCATCGCGATTTTAATTAAGCCGGCCTCGCTCGAAGAACTACAAGCGCGACTAATTAAGCGTGGGCAAAATTCCCCCGAAGAAATTGAAGCCAGATTAAAAATCGCGAGTCAGGTTTTGTCCGAGACAGAAATCTATGATTTTGTGATAGAAAATCATAATGGCGAGTTGCCTTTAGCTGGACAAAAACTGAAGGAAATTATTGAGAATAATTTATCCCGTTAGAAGTGCCTGGTTTGTGGTTTGATGCGGGGATTGGAATTTGATTATTTATACAGTAAAGACTGGATTTAATGCTTTATATAAACTTCTAACGGGATTTATGCACTTGGAAAGTCTGGTTGCTCGGTCTAAAATTCAGTCAGATATTAACTAATTATGATTTGGACTTTACGCAATTATTTGGGTTTTTTGGTCAGCTTATCACTTATAAGCTTGCTGGCTTTTTTAGTCGTGGTTTGGACGGTTGAGCCAAGCCAGTCGAGCTCTTTAACTATCACCTTATTTTACATTACTTTAGCTGGCGCTTTGGCTTCTTTTTTTGCCATTGTCGGTTTATTTTTAAGACGTTGGGGCAAAAAGCACGAACCATTACCGCATCAAGTTAAAGTCGCTTTTAGACAAGGGTTAATTTTGTCTTTAGTTATTATTGCCACCCTTTTACTTCAGCGCGTGCAACTTTTTTCTTGGCTGAATATGATATTGTTAGTGGCTTTGGCCACGGTCGTGGAATCATTATTTTTAGCTAAAAGGACCGACAGAACGCCAAGTCAACAATAACTATGATGGCACTGAAAGAATTCTTGGATCAAATAAAAAACTTAGAAAAAGAAGCCAAACGGACTTTGGTCAAACTGGATTATGAGAGCTGGGTTAATCAATACTTGGGTCGCAAGGGTACTTTAGCCGAATTGTCTAAAATCTTGGGCCAGTTGGGGGCCGAAGTTAAAAAAGACGCGGGCGCGGCTTTTCAGCTTTTAAAAAAAGATCTGGAAGAGTTGGCAACAACAAAAAAACCTTTAGCTAAAAATTTGGCCGTAGATTTAACTACCGGCGGGGTCAGGGTTGCTTATGGACATCGGCATCCGGTTTTAAATTATCTGGATCTTTTAAGCGAGCTCGGGCATAAATTGGGCTACGATATTATTGATGGCCCAGAGCTTGAAACTAGTTGGTTTAATTTTGACGCTTTAAATATTCCAGCGCATCATCCGGCGCGGGAAATGTGGGACACTTATTATATAATAAGTCCCGAGCAAAAAGAATTTACCGATGACAAAGAGAGTTGGCTTTTGCGGACGCATACGAGCCCCGTGCAAATTAGAGAAATTAAAAAACGGTTGGCACAAGGGCTCGAGCCGCCTTTTCGGTTTTTGGTGCCGGGTCGAGTTTTTCGGCGGGAAGCGACTGATAAAAGTCACGAATGTACTTTTTATCAATGTGAAGGTTTGGTCGTGGCTAAAAATATTTCTTTGGCCAATCTAACCACTTCTTTGACCGATTTTTTTATGGGCTTATTTGGTTCGCGGATGAGTTTGCGTTTTCGACCGCATTATTATCCTTTCGTGGAACCGGGTTTAGATGTTGATGGGCGGTGTTTGTTTTGCGCGGGGCAGGGTTGTTCGGTGTGTAAAAATTCTGGTTGGCTGGAATTGGCTGGGGCTGGGCTAGTGCACCCCAAGGTTATTAAAAATATGGGTTTAGATTCAAATATTTATTCGGGTTTTGCTTTTGGTTTTGGCATTGATCGGCAAGTAATGTTGGACTCGGGGGTCAATGATATTCGTTTGTTTTATTCGGCCCAGCCGAAGTTTATGGAACAATTTTAAATATGGAATTTAGTCCGTCAGCTGACGGATGGAATTTAGAAATTATTCTTTTAACTTAAAACTTTTAACTAAATTATATGTTACATCACGCTTCAGCTCCGACTTCACTTCATACTTTGCGCGTTTTGGCCGCTGGCTTTCAGCGGCTGGTAGACAAGTTGGCAGTTTTTTTACTCTTGTCGGTATTTTTGTACGGCGTGCCGAAACTCATCAGCATGGGCGTTTTAAACGAGGCCATTCAAGCTTTGGTCTCGTGGCAAGTCTTAACCGGTTTGTGGTTTTATGTGGGGGCAATTATTCTAACTTTAGTTATTGTAGCCGCATTATATTTTATTTTTAAATTTTATTTCGCGGTGCAGATGATTTTGTATCGAGTGGCTGGTGGCAGTGAAGATAAAATGTTGGCCTTATGGAAAGTCGGTTGGTCGGGTGCCTGGCGTTTTGCCGGTGTCTGGTTGGCGCAATCGGTACTGCTCTTGGTTGGTTTGTTTTTCGCGGTTATTCCAGGCATGGTTTGGGCAACGCATTTTTGGTTGTCGGCTTATGCTTGCGCGACTGAAAATTTATCTTTTAAAAAATCTTTTGCTCGTTCGCGACAGCTCACCCGCGGCAAGGGTTGGGTAATTTATGCCAATATGTTAATGCTGGGCGCGTTGATTTCTTTTGGCTGGTTGGTGCAAGGTGTGGCAATTTGGGGGACAATTCTAACCATTTTATTGGGCTTATATTATTTAACATGGTGGGGTCAGTTGTATAAAGTTTTAGAAAGCCATTTAAGCCAAAGTTATGAGACGCCTTTTATAAGCAAAGTGTGGTATATAGGTATGTCTTTATTTTTGTTTTTGATTTTTTTCGTGGCCGCTTATGGCGCGGGTTTAGATTTGCAAATTGGCAGTTCAGAATTTAATATTATTCGCAGTCTGCCTAGAATTTAGTCCGTCAGCTGACGGATGGAATATAGAATTTAGAATTATGTCAGGTAGTAGAAGTTTGCCAAAATCGATATACTGGGTTGCTTTATTCTGGCAGTCTTATGAGGGTGTTGAGAAACTCCTAAATTGTCATCGCGAGCGACCACAGGGAGCGTGGCGATCCCTAAATAACCAACGAAATAGAGATTGCTTTGTCGCTTCGCTCCTCGCAATGACGAAAAAGCGAGTTTCTCAACGGTCTCCTTATACATTATTGACTAGGGTTTATATATTAAGTTTATTAAATATCGATTTCAATACTCGTAGTTGCCAGAATGGGCAAACTTTCACTACCTGATATGAAAGTTTCTGTAAATTGGTTAAAAGAATATGTTGATTTGCCCGATGATTTGTCGGCCTTGGGCGAGCGTCTGACATTATCTGGCGTGGAAGTGGTTGGGTTTGAGCCATTTTTACCTTACCCTAAAATTGTCGCCGCGCGCGTTTTGGATGTCTCTAAACATTCAGACGCGGATAAGCTTTGGGTGGTTAAAGTGACGACTGGTGATAGTGTCCGAACGATTGTGTGTGGCGCGCCTAATGTCGTCGTGGGTATGATCGCGCCCTTGGCTTTGCCCGGAGCGATTTTGCCCAATGGTTTAGAAATTTTGGAGCGAGCCGTTCGGGGTATTGTTTCGGAAGGAATGTTGTGCGCGGAAGATGAGCTCGGTTTGGGACCGGATCATTCTGGAATTTTATCTTTGCCCACAGAAACTTTATTAGGCGAGCCCTTAGAAATTTTAAATCAAGAACGGGACTTGGTTATGGAGTTAGAACTTACGCCCAATCGACCCGATCTTTATTGCGTGGTTGGTGTGGCCAGGGAAATTGCCGGTTTGTATGGCAGAGAATTTAGAAATCCGCTTGATGGCATAAAAAAAATTAAATCTTCAGATAGCGCCATTAAAGCTTTTTCGGAAGTGCCAGTAGAAATTTGTCCCGCTTATAATTTAGCTTATTTGAGCGATGTTAAAAATTTAACTTCGCCCGCGTGGCTACAAAATCGCTTGCTGGCCTCGGGTCTTCGACCCATTTCTTTTTTGGTGGATGTTTCCAATTATGTTTTGTTGTGGTTGGGGCAACCCTTGCATATTTTTGACGCGGAAAAATTACAAAAAAAGGAACTAGGCGCGCGTTATGCCAAAGGCGGGGATTATTTAATTGGTTTAGACAATCACAAATATATTTTACGGGAGGGCGATCTGGTCATCGGTGAAAAAAATGGAGCAAATCATATTTTAGCGGGTATTATTGGCGATGAAATTTCGGCCGTGTCGGCGACAACTACAGAAATAATTATTGAAGCGGCAATTTTTGACCCGGCCACAATTCAGAAGAGTTCGGCTTTTCACGGACTTAAAACCGACAGCTCGCGCAGTTTCGCGCGGGGGTTGCCTAATCTTTTACCGGAGCAGGCGCTAGCGACAGCTATTACTTTAATTCAAGAAATCGTGGGTGGAAAAGTTTTGGGAACAAGTCAAATTGAACCCAATAAGGATAAAGATTTAGAAATAAAAACTAGCGCGGATTTTATTAGTAATCGTTTGGGTCAAGCGGTCTCGGCTAAAGAAATAAAAAATATTTTGGAACCGTTTGGTTTTAGTGTCAGTGTTAAAAGCGACAAAATAAATGTTGTCTCGCCTTGGCCTCGCCTAGATCTTAAAGAGGATTATGATTTAGTCGAAGAAGTCGGGCGAGTTTTGGGTTATGAAAAGTTGCCAAGGGCGCCTTTGAGTGGAGTTTTAAAGTCAGGAGCAGATAGTCCCATTTTTGCTTTTAAGAAAAATTTATCAAGGCAACTTTTGTCGGCGGGTTTTTCAGAGTATCTGACTTATAGTTTTTGCAGTCAAAAATTAGCCGATGTTTGGAGTGAACTTTTAGAAATAAAACCGTCCGGATTTTTTACTTTGGTCAATCCTTTAAACGAAGATCAAACTTGTTTAAGAAGTTCAGTCAGCCAAACTTTAGCTAGCCAAGTTTTAAAATATCAGCATTTTTATGAAGAACTTTTTGCTTTTGAAATTGGGAAGGTCTGGCGCGAGACGCCAACCTCCAACAACCAACAAACAACAAACAACTCACGACAAAAAATTCAGAATTCCGAAGTGTGGAGCTTGGGTTTGGTTATTCAAAAAGGTAAAAGTGACAGCGAAGAGGCGATTCAATATTTATTGGGCGTAGTTCAAAGTTTGTTGGGAAATTATGGCGAGGTGGAAATTTCTAGTCAAGGCAATATTTTATGGCAAGGGCAAAAAATTGGCTGGCTTAAAAATTTGGATGGCGTGGTGGCGGAATATTTAAAAGTTCGTCGAGGCACGGCCGTGGCGGAAATTAATTTAGAAAAATTATTGGACAGTAAATTCCTAAAGCAATTTAAAAATATTGGCGAATTGCCAGAGGTTTCTCGCGACCTTAGTTTGGTTGGCCCAGAAACAAGTTTGGCGGAAAGTTATTTACCCCTAATGAATGGTTTACCATATTTACAAAGTCATCAACTACTAGACCGGTATCATTTGGGCGATGGGCAAGTAGTTATGACTTGGCGGTTAATTTTTCAAACTGATGAAAAAACCTTAACCGCCGAAGAAGTGGAAGAAATTATCAATGGCTTTTTAGAAAAAATGGAGAGTTTAGGGTGGAGAAAAAAGTAAGCGAAGCCCAGTAGAGTAATTTTTGTATTTGAGAAGCTAATGGCGAAAAAAATTGCGTAAGCAATTTCGCCATTCAAAAATTTCTTCTACTGGGGGTGGCAAAAGAAATAAAAAACCCCGCATGGTGCGGGGGTTTTAAATAATGAAAGCGATCTAGATCTCAATTTTTGTTCATTAAACTGGTTGTGATAATCATACCAAGCACAAGAGTATTGTAAGTTGTGTGATGTAGTATGGAGAGCTCGATACCTCCGCCAAAATATTGATAGGTTAGCCAGAGACCGGTTAGTATTGAGGCTAGACCGATACCGAGTGGCACCCCTAAAGCACTGTGAAGAAGTCCAAATGTAGCGCTTCGTATAATCCCATCTGACCACCAGCTGTTTGTACCCTGCCTAAAAATAAGTTCTTCAATTCTTACTAAACTTGGTGCGTTAATAAGTAATAGGAGAACAAAGAGCGGTACAGCTAGTTTGTAATCATTAAAGATTTTTGCCAAAAAAGGAACTTTTTCATCCTCATTTTTTCTTACTAGTGTCAGTAATGACTGTTTGAAGACAGGATGAATTTTGAACAAAGTGAAGGCAATAATCTGGATGGCAATTAGAAGAAGAATATTTTCAACCAAGATTTGCCAGTTGATAGAACTGTAGGTTGTTAGGTTTCGTAGCAAATTTTTTTTTGAAATCGCCACTATAGATAGTGCGACAAAGATAATAGCTGGCCAGAATGCTCGAAGCTGTTTCATTTTAGTCGCCCCTTAATTCAATTGATCTTTTGAAAATGAAACAAGGATGTTATTAAGCGGAAATTCAAAATCGGCTAATTTGATAAGATCTGTAATTTTTTCAATTAAAATAGTCAGATAATCTGTAGCTATTTTTAGATCTCCCGATTTTTTAGCAAGAGCATATGAGGTTTTTGTTAGCAATCTACTTAATAGACAGGCAGTTGCTTGAATATCTTTGCATAAATTCAGATCCACAATATGCGCTTTTTGGCTAATCGTTAACCAATTTATTTCCAATGCAAGTCGATTATAGAGTAATTCCATGTAATATATAGAATTCTCCAGTAGGATAATAGTTTGTGTCATTGTTGACCTCCTGATAAATTGTGAAGTTGCAAAATGTTTTATTATTTAAATAGTATCATAAATTTAAAATCTTGTCAAGAGCAATATAAAAAACCCCGCAAGGTGCGGGGTTCGAATGTCGTAGGAGCCAGTATTTAACTGGTTCAGATATAGTCGAATCAGCGACTGAATTTTCGTATAATCGCATGGTAACCGGTCTCAATGTAGCAGGCAATTGGGCCACCGAAAACAAGAAATGCAATGGCTATGGTTACATATGCGAAAATGGGGTTTGGGTCTGTCATGATGTTTCTCCAAAAAAGTGAAAAGGGCGGTTTGTTAATTGTTAAATATATTATAGCATATATCTAAAATTTTGTCAAGCCCACCCAAGTTTTCTTCAAAATTTGGGCGGGCAAGAGGCGTATTTATTGGCTTTTTTTGGCTTTTTAGCTAATTTTAGCAGGTCATCCGTTCGCATTTGAGTGGGTTTTCCTTGCTTTTGGAACTGCCTACAAGCTACTAGCTACCAGCTACAAGCTGTATTCATGGTCTTGTTTCTGGGGGTAAAAAATGCTATAATTCATTCAGAAATTAACAATTCTATCCGTCAGCTGACGGACTAAATTCTAACTTATGTCAGGTAGTGAAAAGTCGCCAAAATCTACACTTCTGATATAGTTGAAACCAATTTATAATTATTATTAAAACTTATGCCGTATTTTATTTTAAGTAGATTTATGAGATTAAGCAGTTTCAACTGGCGACTTTCTACTACCTGATATGTCTGCTAAAGCGAGTGAAGGCGCGAAAAAATACACAGCCGCGAGCATTTCTGTCTTAGAAGGGTTGGAACCGGTACGCAAGCGACCGGGTATGTATATTGGCTCAACTTCGGTTGAGGGGTTGCATCATTTAATTTGGGAAGTGGTGGACAATGGTATCGACGAAGCGATGGCTGGTTATGCCAATGAAGTCATCGTGCGTCTTTTGCCAGATAATTATGTTTCGGTTTCAGACAATGGCCGAGGCATTCCGACGGATATTCATCCTCAAACTAAAGTTTCCGCCTTAGAAACAGTTCTAACTAAACTACACGCGGGTGGAAAATTTGGCGGCGATGGTTATAAAGTTTCTGGCGGTTTGCATGGGGTAGGCGTGTCGGTCGTCAATGCTTTGTCCAATTATTTAAAAGTTGAAGTTAAGCGCGAAGGTAAATTGTGGCAACAAGAATATAAGCGCGGTAAGCCCTTGGCCAAAGTTAAAGTGGTGGGCAAAGCGACTGGTACTGGCACAATCGTCACTTTTTTGGCGGACGATACTATTTTCCCCACGATTGAATTTACTCGGCAAACAGTTTTGGATCGTCTACGTCAGCAAGCTTATTTAATGGGCGGTATTAAAATTTCGGTTATCGACGAACGGGACGAAAAACAAATTGTCCCATACATTTTTTGGTTTGAGGGCGGGGTCACTTCTTATGTTAGATATTTGAATCGACACGCGCGGGCGATCGCGGAACCATTTTTTATTTCTAAAGAAAAAGACGAAATTGTGGTGGACTGCGCTATTCAATACAATGAAGATTATAAAGAAACGGTGTTATCTTTTTGCAATAATATCTATACCACGGAAGGCGGTACGCATATGATTGGTTTTCGCACGGCTTTAACGCGCGTGTTAAATAATTACGCGCGAACTCAAAATTATTTGAAAGAAAAAGATCAAAATCTCACGGGTGACGATGTTAAAGAAGGTTTAACGGCCGTGATTTCGGTTAAAGTGAAAGAACCGCAGTTTGAAGGCCAAACGAAATCCAAACTGGGCAATGTGGAAGTGCGCCCAGCAGTGGACGCGGTGGTCGCGGATGCTTTGCAGATTTTTTTGGAAGAGCATCCTAAAGAGGCCGAAGCCATTTTAGGCAAATGTTTGTTGGCGGCCAAAGCGCGTTTGGCGGCGCGGGTGGCGAGAGAAAGCGTTTTGCGCAAAGGCGCGCTGGACGGTCTGACCTTGCCGGGAAAATTGGCCGATTGTTCTTCGCGTAATCCAGCCGATTCAGAAATTTTTATTGTGGAAGGAGATTCGGCCGGCGGTTGTTGGGAGGGTAAAACAAAAGTTGCTTTGGCTGATGGTCGGTCATTAAATTTTGAAGAATTGATTTTAGAACAGAATCAGGGTAAGCAAAATTATTGTTATACTATCAGACGCGACGGAAAAATTGGATTAGAAAAGATTTCTAATGTTCGTATTACAAAAAAACAAGCAGAAGTTATCAAAGTAATTTTAGACAATGGTGAAGAATTAATATGTACCCCAGATCATCGTTTTATGTTGCGTGACGGTAGCTACAAGCAAGCACAAGATTTAATTACGGCTGATTCTTTAATGCCATTATACAGAAAATATTCCGACATTAATGAAAAAAATATTACAATTGATGGATACGAAATGGTTTGGGATCCAAAATCCGATTATTGGTTATTTACGCATATATTGGCTGATTGGCATAATTTATGGCAGGGAGTTTATAAAAAAGATTGTGGCAATCATTGTCATCATATTGATTTTAACAAATTAAATAATAATCCTGAAAATATTTTGCGGTTATCCAAAGCCAAACATTTGGCTTTGCATCAAAAACATATTGGCAAGACGTTGCATCGTCCAGAAGTTAAAGAAAAATGTCGGCAATTACATATGACAGAGGGATTTCGGCAGATGATGAGCGCGCGAATGAAACAACCAAAGACAAGAGAGATTTTATCACAACAGGCAAAAGAGCAATGGAGCCATAATGGCTATAAGAATTTTATGGGGCAAGCGTGGCAAAAATTTTATCAGACGAATGCGAATTATCGTAAAAGTAATAAAGATAAATTAAATGCAGAACAGAAAAAATATTGGAGTCAGAAAGAAAATAGAGATTCGCAAGCAGAGAGAGTTAGAAAGTATTTTGAGAATCATTTGGTGGTTCGGCAGGTATTTTCAGCACAAGCCAAAAAACAATGGCAAAATAATTCATTGTTACTTTGGCGTAGCCAAAAGACTCGAGAACAATGGACACCAGAGTTTAGAATGAACAGAAAAGAGGCTTTAAGCAAAACATACTATAAAAAATCGATGTCGTTGTTAAAGCAATGTGAATTAGCTGGTGATTTGAATTTGGAGCTATATAAAGAAAAGAGGTTGCAATTGAAAGATAAATCAATTTTGAAATTTGAAACATTGTGTCAGCGATTTTTTGAAAATGATTCGGAACGAATGATGGAAGCGGTCAGAAATTACAACCATAAAATTATGAGGTTAGAAAAGGTGTCAGAAAGATACGATGTTTATGATTTGGAAGTTAAGGGTACGCATAATTTTGCTTTGGCTTCGGGTATTTTTGTGCATAACAGTGCCAAACAAGGTCGGGACCGTGAGCATCAGGCGATTTTGCCTTTGCGTGGAAAAATTTTAAACACGGAACGGGCGCGACTTGATAAAATTTTAACCAACACTGAATTACGCTCGTTAATTATCGCGCTTGGCACCAATATTGGCGAGCAGTTTACTTTGGTTGATTTGCGTTATCACAAAGTGGTCATTATGACTGATGCTGATGTTGATGGCGCCCATATTCGGACCCTGCTTTTAACCTTCTTTTATCGTTATTTGCCGAATTTAGTGACGGGCGGTTATATTTATATTGCCCAGCCGCCACTTTTCGCGGTCAAAAAAAATAAGCAACTGCATTACGCTTATTCCGATGCCGAGCTTGATATTTTAAGGAAAAAATTTGAAGATAATTTAATAACCAAAGAAGAAATAATTATAGATGAAACGGGGGAAAGTGAAGCAGAAGAAAATTTTACTGAAAACGAAGAGTCAGAAGTGGGGGTTAGCAAAAAGAGCGGTAAGTTAGATATTCAACGCTATAAAGGTTTGGGTGAAATGAATGCCGATCAGTTGTGGGAAACGACAATGAATCCCGCGACCAGAATTTTAAAACAAGTGACTTTGGAAGACGCGGAAAAAGCGGACGAGGTTTTTACATTATTAATGGGCGACGAGGTTGCTCCCAGACGGCATTTTATTCAAGCCCACGCCAAGACCGTTAAAAATATTGATATTTAGTTAAAGTTTTATACTTTTAGTTCGTACAGAATATCTTCTAAGATAGCTTTGACCGCCCCCAGGCCATAGGGCATTTCTGGCGTTGGCGACAGATCATCCGCTTCGTCTAAAGCCTCTTCCATATTTTCGATAGCTCCCGTGAGGAGTTCTTTTTGTTGAGTTGTTAAAATATTTTTGAGATCCATTTTACCAAGACGATTTAGGTATTTATATTTTTCAATTAAAGGGCGATCGCCAATTAAAGCCGCTAAATAATAGTCAATTATTTCTGGCAGTTTTTTGGCTTCGGGTAGCTTTTTAATGGCGTCTTGGCTTAGCGCGTTAAAATTATTTGGTATGTCTAAAAAATCTAGAACTATTAATTTATTTTCAAGATCAGAGTCAAAGCACAAAGTATCAAACATCCCTTGGACTTTCTTTTTATGAGCTTCATTATAAGCCGTAGCTTGTTCAGGGTTTAACTGTTCACCGGATTCAGATATAAATGTATCCGATAGTTCTGGTTTAGTTAAATTTTTTAGAGGGGGTTCGTTCATACAGCTTCTGGGGTAGGTATTTCTTGAGCAGGTATATTTTGGGGGAGAGTAATTTTAAAAAGTTTGGCCAAACGTTCTTCTACTTTGGGATCGGCCAAGTTTAATTTGGAAAATTCGTTATTGTTGACCACACTGTCTCTAATGGCGCTGGGATTTTGGGCGAGAAGGTTTTCGCCAGCTCCTATTAAATTTTTAAGATGACGCATTTTTTCTGGCGGTTCAGTCGTGGTCAGATAGCGCATAAATTCGGTTTTACCTTTAGTGCCACTGTTTTTAACGACGGCTCCAAAAGCGTGGTGGACTTCTTGTTGAAGTTGGGCTAAAGCGCCGGTTTCTGTGGCTTGTGCTAGAGCTTCATCGGTTAAGTCTTGCGGGTTTTCAAGCACATTTTTTTTGGGTAAATTCAAACCGAATTCGTTGGTTAAGCTATCCTGTAGAAAATTTTTCATTTCCGCTATATTTTCGGGACGGTCATTTTGCATTTGTAAAGTATTTTCCAAAAGGTTTTTTAGTTCGGCCTTTTTTTCTTCTGGGTTATGGCTTTCTAAAAGTGAGAGCAAAGCCCTTTTCGCCTCGTGTTCAGGTTCAGATAAGTTATCTTCAAAAGATTTAATACAGATAACTTCTAAATGTTTTTTAATTTCAGACAATTCTTTTTCGGCTTGTTTTTCTAAAGTCTGGCCAGCTTTTTCTACTTGTTCAATAACTTTATTATCGGCCAGCTCTATTTTTGGTCGAGGTGGCGATTCATTCTTTTTAGACAAACTTTTCATGAATTCAAACATAATGCCATTTTAAATAATTTTTCTTGAAAAAGCAAAAAACCCTTCAGGTGAAGGGTTTTTTGAAATTAATGAGTGGTTTTAAGCGGCAATTTCTTTTTCCATAGTTTCGCCCGTTAGAAATTTTTCTAATTTATCTATATTGTCAAAAACACTTCCGCTAAAACCAACGCCACCACCAGTTACAGCATCACCTTCGTTATATTTTGCCTTATCTGCCCAGGCATCAGTTAATAATTTTTTTGCCGCCGGTAGATTTTCTTTTAATTGTTGTTTTTGTTCTGACGTTAGATTTTTAATATCAGGCATAAGTGCTGATATATTTCTTGCTAAGTCTCCAAAAGTACCTGATTTTAATGATAATGATTCAATTCTAGCATTAATGAGCTGTGTTTGTTTTTCAGGACTGGCAAAAGATTCACCAATAGATTTTCCGTTTTTTATTTTACTGAACCAAGATTCAAATCCCATAAATAAATATAAATAAGTGACGAATACTATTATTATACTAAAAAAGCCCCAGACTGAACAGGGCTTTGTGGACAAATGTCAAGGGGGGGGTATTTTTTGAACCCTTCGTAGCCTTAGCGAAGGAGGGTGGCAAGTTGCTTGGCCTTGGATAAACAGCCCGTGCACAGGGTCATTTTTTTGCCATTGACCCATTTGCTCTGTAAATTTGGCATATTGTGGCGAATGGTTTTCACGTTGGAGTGGGAGCGGGAAGCGCCTTTTTGAGAACCCTTGCCGCATTTTTCACAGATTTTCATAATTCTTAGAGAATAAATGAATTTAGAGAATAAGTCAAGAATGGGGAAAAAATTAAGAAAAAGATATTTTTATTTTTCGGCCCTTTACAGGGCGGGAGCATTTTCACCACCAGAGACCAAAGCCCAGCCGCTTTGGTCTCTTGCGCCTCCTCACAATTTTTTTCGAAAGACGAAAAACCATGCAAATTGTTCGTCAGAGCTGGCTCAAACGCTCCCGTCCCTCTGGGCCGAAAGTGTGGGAGGAGAGGGCGCGGTGTGGAGTAGGGCTTTGGTTCAATCGCTTTCGTCACTGTGGACCGAAAGCGGGAGAGGGGAAGGATGCGAGAGAAGAGAAGAGGCGAGTTAAATGAAGTTCTCGCAAAGACGAATTAAATATGATAAAATTTATACATAGTGGTAATATAGTAATTCGTATTTTCAACCTACCACCTACAAGCTACAAGCTACCACCTAACTATTATGAACACCGAGCTTTTTCTATTTTATTTTTTGGTTTTAATGCCGTCGGCGATGTTGCACGAATACGGCCACGCTTGGATGGCGACTTTTTTGGGCGACCCGACTCCGCGATTGCAAGGTCGTCTGACCCTGAACCCTTTGGCGCATATTGACTGGTTTGGCACAGTGCTTTTGCCAATAATTTTTTTAACTTTGGGTGGCGGTTTCTTTTTTGCTTACGCCAAGCCCGTGCAGTTCAATCCCTTTAATTTAAAAAATGCTCGTTGGGGCGACGCTTTGGTATCGGTGGCTGGGCCAGGTATGAATATTTTGCTGGCTCTAATCTTTGCCGGTTTGTATCATTTTATAGGCGCCGGTTCAACTTTGGCCACATTTTTTGGGGTGGTCGTAATTGCCAATATTATGCTGGCCTTGTTTAATTTAATTCCGATTCCACCGCTTGACGGCAGTCATATTTTAAAAGCGTTTTTACCCGCACGTTTTTACCCGCACATCGCGGTTTGGGAAAAGTATGGCTTATGGGTGCTACTTTTGGTAATATTTTGGGGTGGGAGCAGGTATTTGGTTCCAGTTATAGAATGGGCGGCAGGTTTGCTATTATAGTTATTAGAAATATGAATAATTTTGAAACCAAATTTGCGAATCCAGTTAAGGGTTTATAAGTATGCAATTGTCACCAGTTTTTTATGCGGGAGTGGTCTTGGTTTTAGCCGGACTGGTTTATTATTTTATTACTTTGAAAGGACTTTCTTTAAAAGATTTTCTGTCTAAAATTTCTACGGGCGGGCTGGGCGGTTCTACACCAACTCTAGACACTTTTACCGTAGATTTTACCCAGCAAGCCAAAATTGGACAGATTGACCCGGTGATTGGTCGGGAAACAGAAGTGCATCATTTGGCGCAGATTTTGTCTCGTCGCACTAAAAATAACGCGATTTTAACGGGCGAACCGGGCGTGGGTAAAACTGCCATCGTGGAGGCCTTGGCGCAATTGATTGTGTCCAATGAAGTACCGCCGAATTTGCGGAACAAAAGAATGTTGTCGCTCCAGATCGCGAGTTTAATGGCTGGCACTAAATATCGCGGGGAATTTGAAGAGCGTGCCAAGCGGATTATTCAAGAAATCGCGAGCGCCAAGCGCCAGATAATTTTATTTATTGATGAAGTGCATACGGTCATTCAATCCAAAGGCACGGAAGGCGCTGTGAATTTTTCAGATATTTTGAAACCAGCGCTAGCCAGAGGTGATTTGCAAATGATCGGCGCGACCACGAGCGAAGATTATGAAAAATATATTAAAACCGACGAAAGTTTGGAACGGCGTTTTCAAGTGATCAAAGTTCAACCGCCCACACCGGAAGAGACGGTCAAGATTTTGCAGGGGCTGAAACAAAAGTATGAAGAATATCATCAGGTGCAATTTACAGACGAGGCCTTAAAAGCGGCGGTGGAACTTTCAGAACAATATATTAAAGATAGAAAATTGCCCGACAAAGCGCTGGACGCCATGGACGAGGCGGCGGCAATGGTCAAAGTGGGTCATTTGGCAGAAGTGACCAATGTGATGTTGATGACAGCGGTCAAACAGAAAGATCCGAGCGTGGTTGCGCGTTTTCAAAAAATCCAAGATTTAGACCGACAGATTTTTGAAAATAAAAATTCTGGGTTAGTTGGCGAGCGGGAAGCTTTGGAAAAAGAATTACAAGAGCGGGGAGTTTTGGTGGTGGATGCCGACGATGTTAAAAAAGTGGTGGAGGATTGGAGTAAGTAGCAAGCTTCTTAGCTTGTAGCTTTTTAGCTTTTTAGGAATACAAGCAAGATTAGGAGTGGTCTATATTGAACTTTTATTATGAAAATAAAAAAATCTAGTATTACTTCAATTTTTGTAGAGATGGTAGGTTGGTATGGCGCTTTGGCAATAATTGTCGCCTATGCGCTTTTACAGTTTGGTTTGTTTCGAGTAGATAATTTACTTTATCAGTTGCTTAATCTAACTGGTTCAATTGGAATTATTGTAGACACCATTAGAAAAAAAGATTATCAGCCAATGGTTTTGAATTTTATTTGGTTAATTGTAGCGGCGGTGGCCATTGTTGGTTCTGCCAGATTTTTTTAGATAAATTTTATGCACAATGGTTTTGGTGGATTTTATGATAGAATACAGTATAAGTAAATTTTGAAAAACATTTATGAAAACATCAACTACAACAAAAACAACAGTCGCTTTATTTTTATTTGGCGCAGGCGCAGCTTTAATGGCCTCGGCGCTTTTCGGCAATCCGTTTGGATTAGGGAATAACGAAACTATTTTTGGAACAGCCACAGGGCAACCATCAAATGATATAATTAAAATCGAAAGACCAAAAATGTTGCGGGTGAGCTGGGATTGTTATGTAGATGGTAAATTTGTGAAGTCATGGTCGGTTGGCCGAGGTGATACAGGCACAAATGATATGCCGAGCCAGGAGCATATAAATAAAATTCGTGGCGATGCGTCTAAAGGTTGCAAAGATGGCATTCTTTATTCTTCGGCAACTTGGTCGGGATAACGTGATATGAAAACTACAACTCAATCTTCAACCAAAACAGTCGTGGCTTTATTTTTATTCGGCGCAGGCGCGGCTTTAATGGCCTCGGCGCTTTTTGGTAATCCGTTTACGCCCAAAAATGAGGGAGGTATTTTTACGGGGGGAACTAATTTAAGACAACAGGATGGCGGTTGTAGTAGTAAAACAGAAGGACAGGGGTGTACGGCCACTGATGGTTGTTTTGGCACTTGCACGTTCGCTAGTACAACGGGTTCTTATTATTGTAAAACAACAAAAACTAGAAGTGGCGGATGTAATACTTTTAGTGGTGATAGTTCTTTTAAAAAGTGGAAAGTATCTTGTCTAAGAAAAGATGGTAAAACTGGGTACTCAACTTCTTTTGAAATAGATGATGATAAGGATGAAAAATGGATTAAAGAAAATAGTCCTCAATATGACACAGCTAAAGGACAGTGTTACGAAAAAGATATTAAAATTACTGCGCAAAATTAAAATAATATAGAGCTAGTTTTGAGCAGGCGGTAGAAATCTACCGCCTGCCTTGACGAAGAGAGGTCTTTATGATAATTTATTAAGACTTGTTTTATGCCGACTATTAATCAGCTATTGCGTAAAGAGAGAAAACCTTTGAAGACGAAGTCGAAAACTCCGGCCTTGATGTTTACCTACAATCCGCGGACGAAAGAACGCAAGCTTATCCCGTCGCCTTTTAAACGGGGCGTGTGTACCAAGGTGGTGACAATGACGCCGAAAAAACCAAACTCGGCTTTGCGCAAAATCGCGAGGGTTCGTTTGTCTAATGGTTTGGAAGTGACCGCTTATATTCCGGGCGAAGGCCATAATTTGCAAGAACACTCGATTGTGATGATTCGTGGCGGTCGTGTGAAAGATTTGCCGGGCGTGCGGTATCATATTGTGAGAGGTATTTATGACACTCAAGGTATTTCTGCTCGTAAACAACGACGCTCTGTTTACGGCACCAAGCGGCCGAAGGTTAAGAGTTAATGTAATTATAAATTTTAAATTCTAAATTTTAAATTACATTCGTTATTATTCTAAATTCCAGATTCCAAATTCTAAATTCTATTTTATGCGTGGAAAAAAATCACCTCGACGACCAGCTCCATTGGATGACAAGTATCAAAATCCCGTGGTGGGAAAATTTATTAACAATGTCATGGAGCGCGGAAAAAAATCCGTCGCCCAAAAGATTGTTTATGGCTCAATTGATAAAATTGCCGGCGTTATTAAAGACAGCGATCCAGTGGAAGTATTTTTAACCGCCGTTAAAAATGTTATGCCTTTGGTGGAAGTTCGGTCTCGTCGCGTGGGTGGAGCCAATTATCAAATTCCAGTCGAGGTTAGGCCTGAACGCAAACAAATGCTAGCTTTTCGCTGGTTAATTGGCGCGGCCAAGAAAAAGAAAGGCCGACCAATGGCGATTAAATTGGCCGATGAAATAATGGCGGCGTATAAAGGCGAAGGCGAAGCCATTAAAAAGCGAGACGAAGTGCATCGTATGGCCGAGTCTAATCGCGCCTTTGCTCACTTTGGCCGAAGTAGGAATTAGGTCTTCAATAGATTTCTAAATTCTAAATTCCATCCGTCAGCTGACGGACTAGATTCTAAAAACTATGCCTCGTGATTATACTTTAGAAAAAACTCGCAATTTTGGTATTATTGCTCACATTGATGCCGGCAAAACAACAGTTTCTGAACGGATTCTTTTTTATACTGGCAAGAAACATAAAATTGGCGAAGTGCATGAAGGCGCGGCGGAAATGGACTGGATGGATCAAGAACGGGAGCGCGGTATCACGATTACTTCGGCCGCGACGACTTGTTTTTGGCATGAGCATCGTTTGAATTTAATCGACACGCCAGGTCATGTGGACTTCACGGCGGAAGTGGAGCGTTCCTTGCGCGTGCTGGATGGCGGCGTGATTGTTTTTGACGGCGTGGCTGGCGTGGAACCGCAATCGGAAACAGTTTGGCGACAGGCCGAAAAATACAATGTGCCTCGTTTGGGTTTTATTAACAAACTCGACCGCACGGGCGCGGATTTTTGGTTTGACCTAGCTTCGATTCATGAACGGCTGACCAAAAAAGCCCATCCGTTGCAATTGCCCATCGGCGCCGAAGATAAATTCAAAGGCGTGGTGGATCTGTTAACAATGAAGGCCTTGATGTATGACGATGATCTGGGTATTAAAATAACGGCAGAAGAAATTCCGGCCGAGCTGATGGCCAAAGCCAAAGAAATGCGTCACAAGTTGGTGGAAGCGATTGCCGAGCAAGATGAAAAATTAACAGAAAGTTATTTGAACGGACAAGAAATTTCGTTGGTAGATTTAAAACGAGTTTTACGGCAAGCTGTAATAAAAAATGAAATTGTACCAGTTTTATGCGGGAGCGCTTTGAAAAATAAAGGCGTGCAAATGCTTTTAGACGCGGTGGTGGATTATTTGCCAAGTCCTTTAGATATTCCGCCAACGGCTGGTCATGACCCAGATGATGGTAATATTGTGCTGGCACGGAAAACCGAAGACAGTGAAAAATTTTCCGCTTTGGCTTTTAAAATTGCCACCGATCCTTTTGTCGGCAAATTAATTTTCTTGCGCGTGTATTCGGGGACTTTGCCTTCAGGCAGTCATGTTTTAAATCCGCGAACTGGAGAACGGGAAAGAATTGGTCGTTTAGTGCGACTGCACGCCAATCATCGCGAAGATATTGATATGATTTACGCGGGCGATATCGCGGCGGCAGTGGGTCTTAAAAATGTTCGCACCGGTGATACTTTATGCGATGAAGACGCGCCGATTTTATTGGAAAATATTACTTTCGCCGAACCAGTTATTTCGCAAGCCATTGAACCGAAAACTAAAGCCGATCAAGAAAAAATGGGTTTGGCCTTGTCCAAATTGGTGGAAGAAGATCCGACTTTTAGAGTGACGACCAACGAAGAAACAGCCCAAACCATAATTTCTGGGATGGGCGAATTGCATTTAGAAATTATTGTGGAAAGAATGAAGCGTGAATTTAAAGTAGAGGCGAACGTCGGCCGACCCGAAGTGGCTTACAAAGAAACTATTAAAACCATGGCCGAAGCCGAAGGCAAATATATTCGGCAATCGGGCGGTCGCGGTCAATATGGCCATTGTTGGCTACGGCTCGAACCAAACGAAGTGGGCAAAGGTTTTGAATTTATTGATGAAGTTAAAGGCGGAGCGATTCCTCGAGAATATATCGCGCCTATTCAAAAGGGCGTGAAGGAAGCGCTCGACAAAGGCGTCATTGCCGGCTATATGGTCGTGGATGTGAAAGCCACGGTTTACGATGGTTCGTATCACGATGTGGACTCATCGGAAGCGGCTTTTAAAATAGCTGGTAGTTTAGCGACGCAAGAAGCGGTTCGTCGGGCCAAGCCAGTAATTTTGGAACCGTTAATGAAAGTGGAAGTGGTGACACCAGAGCAATTTATGGGCGATGTGATTGGTGATTTAAATAGCAAGCGGGGACAAATTTTAGAAATGGCCGATCGCGGTCAGAATAAAACGGTTTTGGCTTATGTGCCATTGGCCGAAATGTTTGGTTATTCCACCAATGTCCGGTCCTTGACGCAGGGTCGCGCCAGTTTTACAATGGAATTTGATCATTACGCGGAAGTGCCGCGCAATGTGGCCGAGCAGATTATGGAAAAGAGAGGCAAGAAAGAATAACCGCTAAAGCGGAATTATAAATTTTGAATTCTAAATTTTGAATTAAGTTTCCAATCTCTCATCTCGCATCTCGTTTCTCAATATTATGAACAACTTTCTAGATTTATTAAAATTAGCGCAAGAAAGCCAGCAGCCGGTGTTTGTTTATTTGGAACAAGCCGATGAAGCAGTCGTCGTCTTGTCGTTGGCGGAATATAAAAAACTCACGGGTAAAAATTTTTCGGCAGATAATTTTTTAGAAACAAGACAAACCGAAATTAAAAAGTCGCCGCAACCAAGGACGATGTTGGAAGATGAAACCGATGAAATTATTGCGCCAGCTAAATTTTTAGCCGATTTGTCTCAAGCGCGACCTCGCGTCGCTTTAGAAGATTTAGCTGAACCGAATTTTGATTTTGAATCGTTCAACGAATTGGACGGGGACTTAAAAGAGAGTGACCTGTCGGCGGCTGAAGTTATTCGTCGTCGCGCTAAAAAACTATCGGGCGGGTTGGTTAAAAAAAAGAAAGAAGGAGCTTTTCCGGGTGAACAGGCGGATGATTGGGAATAAAATTGTCCGTCAGGCAATTTTGAGTTTAGGGGGTCGAGAGTCAAGGCGCGATGTTTAAATAAAGGTTTTGCCCTCGCTTTAGACTTATCCCACTTCCATATTTGACAGCTTTTTTAGAGTCAGCTATAATTACCAGACGCTTTTTTATTATTTTCTTAATTTTTTATATCTATGGCAGAAGCATTTGATCGTTCTAAACCGCATATTAATATCGGCACCATCGGCCACGTGGACCATGGTAAGACGACGTTAACAGCGGCCATTTTAGCATGTTTGAAGTTAGCGGGTTTTGCCGCTCAAGATAAAGGTGTGGACGCGATTGACAACGCGCCTGAAGAAAAGGCTCGAGGTATTACTATTAATACCGCTCACGTTGAATATCAATCGGCCGAACGTCATTACGCGCACGTGGATTGTCCGGGCCACGCTGATTATGTTAAAAACATGATTACTGGCGCCGCGCAAATGGATGGGGCGATTTTGGTGGTGTCCGCCGCCGATGGCCCAATGCCGCAAACTCGTGAGCACATTTTGCTGGCTCGTCAGGTGGGCGTGCCTTATATTGTAGTTTTCTTGAATAAAGTGGATATGGTGGACGACCCAGAATTGGTGGAATTGGTCAAAGAAGAAATTCGCGACCTTTTAACCAAATATGGTTTCCCGGGCAAAGACACTCCGATAATTACTGGTTCAGCGACTAAAGCATTGGAAGCGGCGACCGCTGGTAAGAAAGACGATCCGAATGTTTTGGCTGTTTTGGAATTAATTAAAACCATTGATACTTATATTCCAGTGCCAGAACGAGATGTGGATAAGCCATTCTTATTGCCCGTGGAAGATATTTTTTCAATTGCAGGCCGCGGCACAGTGGTGACAGGTCGTATTGAAAGAGGTGAAATTAAAGTTGGTGAAGAAGTTGAAATTGTTGGTTTGCGCGACACGCAAAAGACAGTTGTCACTGGTATTGAAATGTTTAACAAATCTTTGCAGTCTGGTCTGGCCGGCGATAACGCTGGTTTATTGCTTCGCGGTACGAAAAAAGAGGAAGTGGAACGGGGTCAAGTTTTAGCCAAGCCGGGTTCGGTGACACCACATTCGGAATTTGAAGCCCAGATTTATATTTTGACCAAAGAAGAAGGTGGTCGTCACACGCCTTTTATGAATGGTTATAAACCGCAGTTCTATATCCGTACGACCGACGTCACAGGTGAAGTCATTTTGCCAGCGGGTACGGAAATGATTATGCCGGGCGACGATATTAAAGTGACAGTTAAACTTATTTCCAGTGTAGCTTTGGAAGAAAAGCAAAGATTCGCTATTCGCGAAGGCGGCCGGACCGTCGGCGCGGGCGCGGTCATCAAGATTATCAAATAATAAAAATATTCAAACGCTCTTTAAATTTTTTCGCTCCTTTTAAAATTTATGACAGAACCTAAAAAAAAGGTTAGAACCAAAAAAGTGGAGGTGACTCCCAAAAAAGAAGAAGTTCAAACCAAACTGCGCATTAAGGTCAGAGCTTTTGATCATAATGTCATAGACCAGGCGACCAAAAAAATAATGGAAACTTTGGTTAAAGCCGGCGCCGAGGTCAAGGGGCCGATTCCGCTCCCGACCGAGATGAAGCGATATGTGGTTAATCGTTCAACTTTTATTGATAAAGATTCTCGCGACCAGTACGAAATTAGAGTGCATCATCGCTTGATTGATATTACCAATCCTAATCCGAAAGCCATTGACGCTTTGACGAGCTTACAAATGCCCGCTGGCGTGGATATTGAAGTTAAGATGTAGTTCAGAATTGAGACGCGAAAATTGAGAAGCGAGGAATACAATATAAAAAAAGAAAGACTGTGGGAAAATATCGTCGTCTTGCGGTGTGCAAAATTTCTGATTAGAATAAACGTTATGAATAAAGATAATAAATATAGCAATAATACGACGACGGATGAAATTTTGGAGGCAGTGAATGTTTTTGCCAATAAAACAGAAGAGCGTTTTTCAAAATTAGAAGATGATGTTGGCGAAATAAAGGTTCAGATTGGTTCTATAGAAACTCGTGTTGGTTCTATTGAAACCCGTGTTGGTTCTATAGAAACTCGCGTTGGTTCTATTGAAACGAAAATTGGTTCTATTGAAACTCGCATGGTCACAAAAGATTATTTGGATGACAAGCTGGCGGATTTGCGAGGTGATTTAGTAGTGCTAATGCGCAAAGAGGATGTGAAATTTGAAGCACTCTTAAAAACTCTTCTCAAAAGAGAAGTACTTTCTATTGATGAAATTAATAACATTTTAGCGTTAGAACCATTTCCAAGAAAAATATCCGTCTAAGGCATGTGGATTTTAGTGGCTCCTTTCGGAGTCGCTTAAAATTGATGATATAAATTTTTCGTATGTCAGACGATATAAAAAAATGGGACCAAGATAAGTTTGAAAGAGTAAAGAAAGAAGCGGAAGATTTTTATAAGAATATTGGCAAAGTCAGATGTCCATATTTTGACGAAGATGTTAATTTTAATTCAAGGGGTTTGGATCACATCAAATTCAAAGAGTGGAATAAAACCCGGCCCACCATTGATCAATACATGAGGTTGCGTTTGATCAAGTTAGCTCCGCTAATTATAAAAAAATCTAACACCTTACAGGGTATTTGGAAGACTCAAAATTTTGAACGTCGAAATATTAATAGTAGATGGGAAAGGATTTTAAGAGGAGTAATATTTTTTGAATTCATTGCTATTGTTAAAGGTGTCAGAATCAAAATTATTGTTAAACAGGTTGAGGGTGGTGAGAAATATTTTTGGAGTATTATTCCATTTTGGGGTAAAGATAAAAACAATAATAAAGTTTTTTATAGCGGTGAACCCGAAATTGATTAAAACAAAAAAACGCCACATGATGGTGTTTTTTTGTGGCACTTGGCTGCGGTTTATATTTAACCGCGGGAGAGCCTAAACCCTCACAAGCGCCATTACTAGTGTACTAAAGTAAATGAATTTGTCAATATGTGGATAAAGTGCCCGAATTCAAAGCAGAATAATGTGACGACTACCTCTATTTTAGAGGGTAGTGGTGCATTCTGCTTTGAATTCGGGGTCTCGGACACGCCTTGACATATTATTAAGTCTATGTTAAAGTCGTAGCAACAATAAACCAGTTCATTTAATCACTAAATTGCAACATTTAATCACTAAATTGCAACATTCTAAGGAGAAATCAATGAAAATATCATTGTTCGTGACAGTAATTATTGCCGTCATAGTAATATTTGGCCAATCACTTTATGGGCAAAAAAGTCGACCAACAAAGATCAAGCAAGACCATCCAGTCGGGATAATAGCGCCCGATATAGCTGTCAAAAATGTTTCGATACCAGAATTCCAACGCTTGGAAAAATATCATAAGGAAAATCCCTGTCGTGGCGAAGAAGGTTGGGAAGATAATGTTCGGACGAGGGGGTATGGCTATAGTATCGCAACAATGAGTTTGAAAGAATATGAGGATCTACTGAAAAGTTATGGTATAAGTGTGACCAGCCCATATTTCAGTCAACTCTTTCAGGTGAGCGTAGCGTTGATGTATGATGTGTGGCCAGAAGATATTAAAGATGAAAAGCGCAAAGCAAACTTTAAGAATAATCTGAAGCATGCTCTAGTAGAAAGGGTCGTCATTCCAGATAATAAGAGCGATCTCGTGCCTTTGCCTTACGAAAAACTTCGGCCGTATATGCCGAGTTTCGAGGAGAGTTTGAGCATTTTATCGGACCCGGATTTGAACCAAATCTATTATTGGGATGGCGATAAAGAATCTCATATGAAAAGAAGTTTATAACACATCAGGCTTTTAGGGCAACCATCGGGTTGCCCTTGACTATTTTTTGGGGGTTTGATAAGGTAGGGAAGCTAATCAATTCAAGAGTTTTTGTTGATTTGTCCCAGCGGGGAGCCCTCCCAGTTTTTTGCTTCGCAAAAACCTAGGCGGACGGTCTGGGAGACGATCAGCACAATTTTTGGGCCCTGTTTATGGGTTCAGGGGGTGTGCTGGTCAGCGCGCTTTTTGTTTATTCTTTTTGTGTAGGGATTGCTTCGTTGGCCTCGTGGCCGCCTCGCAATGACGATGTGGAATATGAAATTTTTACTGGCACGCAAATTAAATATGACGCAACGTTTCAATGAAGATGGAGCGCGTGTGCCGATTACAGTCGTGGAAGCCGGGCCGTGTGTCGTCACGCAAATTAAAACTAAAGAAACTAAAAACAATACCAACAGCGTGCAGTTGGGTTATGTTATTTCACGCACCTTAAATAAACCAGAATCTGGCCAAACTAAAATGTTTGGCAAGTTTCGTTTTAAAAAAGAATTTAAAGCCGATATTTCCAAATTTGAAGTGGGTCAAACTTTAAAGGCCGATGTTTTTGAAGTGGGCGACAAAGTTAAAGTTATAGGCCAGAGTAAAGGCAAGGGTTTTGCCGGCGTGGTGAAGCGACATGGTTTTCACGGACATCCCAAAACTCATGGTCATAAAGACCAATTGCGTATGCCTGGTTCTATTGGTTCGGGCGGTGTGCAAAGAGTTTTTAAAGGCACTCGGATGGGTGGTCGAATGGGCGATGAACGGGTGACTGTAAAAAATTTAGAAGTGGTTCACGTGGACACTAAACTGAATCAATTGTGGTTAAAAGGCGCGGTGCCGGGCGCCCGTTGGTCGTTGCTTGAACTAATAAAGAATTAGTTGGAAATTTTAAATTCTAAATTATGGTTAAGAAAATTATTAAAAAGAAAAAAACGGAAACTAAAGCTCCAAATTTATTGGCGTCAGTTTATAATTTTGCCGGTGAAAAAGAAAAAGAGATAACTTTGTCTGGAGCGATTTTTGGTTTGCCGATAAAGGCCAAAGTCGTGCACGAGGTGGTGACAGCCATGATGATGAATAAACGCACAACAATTGCTCATACTAAAGATCGCGCCGAAGTTTCTGGCGGTGGCAAAAAGCCGTGGAAGCAAAAAGGCACGGGACGAGCGCGTCAGGGCAGTATCCGCAGTCCGCAATGGAAAGGTGGCGGGGTGGTTTTTGGTCCGCGCAAAGAACGCAATTGGACGGTTAAGATCAATAAAAAAATTGCTCGTTTGGCCTTTTTAATGTCTTTGTCCGATAAAGCCAAAGAACAGTCGATCGCGATTTTATCGAATTTGAATTTGGTTCAACCCAAAACTAAAGAATTAGTCGCGACTTTAAAAAAATGGCCTTTTGTCAAAAGACGGACTTTGTTGGTGACGGCTAAATCTGAACCTATGATAATTCGGGCCGCGCGTAATTATAAATCGGCGCAAGTTTTACCAGTTCAAACTATGTCTATTTTAGATGTCTTGTGGGCCGACACTTTGGTTTTTGAAGAAACGGCTTTACCCATTTTAGCTCGTCGCACCGCTAAGAAATAATATTTTTTATCTTATGGGATTTTTTAAGAAAAATACTGCTACAAAAAAATTTGACGGCAAAAAAATGGAGCCGGTTGTGCCGGTGAAGACAGATAAAGCCGAGGCCAAGGTCCATGGCAAAATGGGTGGCTTAAATATGTCGGCTAAAGAAGTGAAATTGTCTCATGGTGTTATTCTGCATCCCTTGGTCACGGAAAAAGGCGCTCATTTGTCCACCTTTAACCAATATATTTTTGCGGTAGCTTCAAACGCGAGCAAAGTCAAAATACGCCAATCAATTTTTGAAATGTTTGGCATTTATCCGAAGAAGATTAATATAGTGAATCAATTATCCAAAAAAGTTATTCGGGGTCGAATTCAAGGAACAAAAAATCGTCCAACTAAAGCGTATGTGACCATGCCCAAAGGTGTCAGTTTGGATGTTTACTCTGGTGTTTAGGCAGACGCCAACTATCAACTTACAATTACCAACTTACAACTAATTTATGTCTCCCGTTAAAAAATTCAAACCCACTACTTCCGGACGACGCGGCGCCAGCGTTTTGACGCGCGAAGAAATTACTAAGCAAAAGCCAGAAAAATCTTTGGTCACGGCTTTGTATGCTCGAGCGGGTCGCAATAATCAGGGCAAAATTACCGTGCGTCATAAAGGCGGCGGAGAAAAAAGAGCGTATCGTTTGGTTGATTTTAAACAGCAAAAATTTGACCAGCCAGCTGTGGTTTTGGCGATTGAATACGATCCCAATCGCACGGCCAATATTGCTTTAATTGAATACGCGGATAAAACTAAGGCCTATATTTTAGCTCCAGAAGGTTTGCATGTTGGAGACAAAGTTGTGAGTTCAAAAAACGAAGTCGCGATTGGTCCAGCCAACCGCACTTGCTTGAAAAATATTCCGGTTGGTTTATTGGTTTACGCGATAGAAACTCAACCCAGTAAAGGCGCGGTCTTAGTGCGTTCAGCGGGTCTGTCGGCCACTTTAATGTCGCGCGATCAAGGTTTAGCTTTATTAAAATTGCCATCAGGTGAAATTCGCCAAGTACCGGAAACTTGCATGGCTTCTTTAGGTACGGTGGGCAACGCGGATTGGCGCAATGTTCGTTTGGGCAAAGCGGGTCGAATGCGTCATCGCGGTATTCGTCCACGGGTGCGCGGTAAAGCGATGAATCCGGTGGACCATCCGCACGGTGGTGGTGAAGGTAAACATCCGATCGGTATGAAACATCCAAAAACTCCCTGGGGTAAGCCGGCTTTGGGCGTGAAGACTCGTCGCGCCAACAAACGCACTAATGTTTTTATCGTGCATCGTCGTCCGCGTCGAGATGATAAATAGTTATTTAGTTTTAAGTTCAAAGTTTTAAATTATTATGAATTACTTTCTGAAATCTCGTTTCTCGTTTCTCGTTTCTCTTATTTAATATGAGTAGAAGTTTAAAAAAAGGACCTTTTGTAGATGAAAGACTTTTAGCCAAAGTAAAAAAATTGGGCGCTGAAACGCGCGTGGTGATAAATACTTGGTCAAGAGCGTGTACGATTGTGCCAGATATGGTCGGGTACAAATTTGGCGTTCATAATGGTAAAAATCATATTCCGGTTTTAGTGACAGAAGCGATGGTCGGTCATCGTTTGGGCGAGTTTGCGCCCACGACAAAGTTTGTCGTTCATGGCGGTAAGATGGCCAAAGAACAAGCGGCCGCGGCCACCGTGGCCAGCGCGCCCGCGCCTGTGGCTAAAAAATAAATTATGTTTAAAACTTTTGCCGTCGCTAAAAATGTTCGTATGAGCCCGCGTAAAGTGCGGTTGGTGTTGGATTTGATTCGCAATCAAAAAGCCACCGAAGCAGTAGAAACTTTACGTTTTGTGCAAAAGGCAGCCGCTCGTCCGGTTTTAAAAGTTTTAGAATCAGCTTTGGCCAATGCCGAACATAATCATAAGTTAGAGCGTGAGCAAATGATTATTGTCGACTGCTATGCCGATATGGGTCCAACCATTCATCGGGCGACACCGCGAGCGATGGGTCGAGCGCATCCGATTCGTAAGCGCACCAGTCATATTTGGATTTATGTGAGCGATGGAAAATTGGAATCTGGAATTTCGAATTTAGAATTTGGAAAAAAGAAAGATAAAAAAGATAAGAAGAATGAAGAAAAAAAGAGTGTTGGGGTAGTTGACAAGACAACAGAAAAACCAGTAGCTTCAAACAAGCGCGCCTTTTTAGCTAAGAAAGCTAATAAAAGTTAGAAGTTATAAATTTTAAGTTTTAAGTTATGAATTATTATTCCATCAGTTTCAAAAAATCCACGGAAACTTTATATAGGTTGTCTGTGGGCAGTCGTTTGTTGTTTGTCGCGTAATCGTTATGGGTCAAAAAGTACATCCACACATTTTTAGAATCGGCACCGTTGAAACCTGGCGTAGCCGTTGGTTTTCAAAATTGGGTCAATATACGGAATTTTTGAAACAAGATGACGCGATCTTAAAATATTTAGAAAAAAAATTACGTGGTGGTTCGGTGACCAGAATTGATATTGAACGCGCGCGTGGGACGGTGACGGTAAGCGTGTCCACGGCTAAGCCGGGTGTCGTCATCGGTCGGGGTGGCGCGCAAATTGAAGAAATTAAAAAACTTTTACAAACAAAATATGTACCCAAAGGTACGGTTTTAACTTTTAATGTTTATGAAGTGGCTCAAGCTGGTCTGTCGGCGCGCGCTTTAGCTGAAAATATTGCTATTGATTTAGAAAAAAGAACAGCTTTTAGACGCGCGGTGCGTCAAGCCATGCAACAAGCGCTGAAGGCGGGTGTGAAAGGCATCAAGGTGACAGTGGCTGGTCGTTTGAACGGTGCCGAAATCGCGCGTGAAGAAACTTTTTTGGAAGGCACCGTGCCACTTCATACCTTGCGCGCCAATATTGATTTTTCTCGCTGTCAGGCCAACACCACTTATGGCGCGATTGGCGTTAAAGTTTGGATTTCCAAAGGTTTGGTTTTTGAAGCCGAGGGTAGCGCTCATGATTTGGCTTTACCTGATAAGTCTGGCACCAAGAAAGGCGCCACTCGTCGTAATTATTAGCTTCTTAGCTTATTAGCTTTTTAGGAAATTCCTATAACCTACTACCCACAACCTAATCCATAATTTATATGTTAGTTCCCAGAAAAGTAAAACATCGTAAAATACAACGCGGCGACCAAATTCGGGGTTTGGCCCAGAGAAAAAATTTTGTCGCTTTTGGCGAGGCAGGACTGAAAGCGTTATCGGCGGCTTGGGTGACCTCTCGACAGATTGAATCAGCTCGCCGAGCGATGACTCATTATGTTCAGCGCGGTGGTAAAGTCTGGATTCGGATTTTTCCAGATAAGTCCGTGACGACGCGCGGTTTGGGCGTTCGTATGGGTGGAGGTAAAGGATCAGTCGATCATTATGTTTGTCCGGTCAAGCCGGGGACAGTGATGTTTGAAATCGGCGGGATTGCGCCGGCTTCAGCCAAACGCGCTTTACAGCTGGCTGGTTATAAATTACCGATGACGTGTAAGATTGTTTATCGATTGACAAAATAGCCAAAATACCTTATGCCCCATAATACAACAACCAGTTTTGACCATTTAACTATTACAGCTTTAAATAAATGGAGTGAAATTATTTTTGAACCTAGTTTAGATAATTGTGCTATGGTCAAAACTTCTTTAGGTCGTATTAATGTTATCGCCAAACACTGCTTGATAAATTTAGCAAATGGTATTATAATGCGAGTCATGCCCCGAGTTGGCATGCGCGCTAATTTCGTGTTTGGCGTTGGTTGTTGATATATAGGGTATGATCACCAAGTTTTCCGAGCTCGAAAAAATGACACAGCCCGAATTGCAGAAGCAGTTGGCTGAAGGGCGAGCGCATTTATTGAATTTGCGCGCGCAAGCGAAAAGTCAAAGTTTAAAGAATGTGCGAGAGATTCGTGTCTTAAAGAAAGATTTAGCGCGTTTGATGCTCGCTTTGCATCGAGCTAAATCTTCGATATAAGCCTATGGATAAGATGACCACTCAACGAATTTTAATTGGCACTGTTGTTTCCAATAAAATGGATAAGACGGTGGTGGTGTCTATTACCCGCACTGTCATGCATCCGAAATATCGTAAGCGATTTGTGCGGACGACAAAATTACACGCGCACGATGAAAAAAATCTTTGTCAGATTGGTGACAAGGTGACATTGGTGGCTTGTCGTCCATTTTCCAAGACAGTTAAGTTTCGTGTTTTAAGCCGCGAGGTCAAGAAAATCTAGTATGTCAGGTAGTAGAAATTTGCCAAAATCGATATCTCAAATTGCCTGGTTCAGGCAGTTGCCCCACATGTTGTCTCTAAAAACTTTTGGGCAAAGATTTTCGGATATCGATTTTAGCAAGCATAACTGCCTGAAGCGGCAAATTTTCACTACCTGATATGATACAAATTCGTTCCATGTTAAATGTTGCCGATAATACTGGTGCCAAAAAGCTCCAAGTGATTCATGTCTTGAATGGCTATAAGCGTCATTATGCGCGACTGGGTGATTTAGTTAACGGCACGGTTAAATTGGCCACGCCGGGCGGTCAGATTAAAAAAAGCCAAGTAGTCCAAGCAGTTATCGTGCGACAACGGAAAGAATACGGTCGGGCCGATGGCACGGCGATTCGTTTTGATGAAAATTCTTGCGTCATTGTGGACAAGAAATCTCATGAACCAATTGGGACGCGTGTTTTTGGACCTGTCGCTAGAGAGCTGCGCGCGAAGGGTTTTCAGAAAATTATTTCTTTAGCGGAAGAAGTCCTGTAGTAATTATTTTATGCAAAGATTGTGTCTAGGTGATGAAGTTTTGGTCATAGCTGGTAGCGAACGCGGCAAGCGGGGCAAGATTTTAGCTTTTGGCGCCGGTAAAGAACGGGTTTTTGTGGAGGGTTTGAATTTAGCGACTAAACATCAGAAAAGTCGGCAGGAAAAAACACCTGGTCAAAAAATTCAAAAACCAATGTCCATTCATGTTTCCAAAGTGGCTTTAATCGATCCTAAAACAGCGCAACCGACGAGGCCGAAGTTTATTACGACTTCTTCTGGTCGGGTCAGACAAGGCCGTAAATCATTGCAGGATATTCCTTCTTTAATTCGCAAGAAAGCAAAATAATTTATGACCACCAAGATTACCATGAGTTTGTATAGAGCGCATTATCAAAAGACGGTCGCGCCGTCCTTGATGAAGCATTTGGGTTTAAAAAATATTTTGGCTTGTCCGCGCGTGCTCAAAGTTTCTTTGAATGTTGGTTTGGGCAAAGTGGCTAAAGAAACAGCGGCTTTTGAAACCGCTCAAAATACCATTGAAAGAATTACCGGTCAAAAACCAGTCATTACTAAAGCCCGCAAAGCCATTTCAAATTTTAAAGTTCGAGCGGGTATGCCCGTCGGCATAACTGTTGTTTTGCGAGGTCGAAAAATGGAAGAATTTTTATGGAAATTAGTTCATGTGACCTTACCTCGCGTCAGAGATTTTCATGGCTTGCCGATTAAAAGCGTGGACCGCGCTGGTAATTTAGCGATTGGTTTCAAAGAACATTTGGTTTTTCCAGAAATTAAAAGCGATGAAGTTGAACGTTTGCATGGCTTGGAAGTTGTTATTTCAACCAACGCTAAAAATCATGATCAAGGTTTAGAACTTTTAAAACTTTTAGGTTTTCCTTTCCAAAAGTAGTATGTCAGGTAGTAGAAGTTTGCCAAAGTTGATATTTTTAATTGCTTTATTCAGGCAGTCTTCTATATTACTGGTTGGCGAGTTTATTTTAATTTATTCCATTTTCAATTTTCGTTATCTTAATTGCCTGAATTGGCAAACTTTCACTACCTGATATGGCTACTGAAGCACAAATCGCCAAATCCAAAAAAACGCCAAAATTTTCTAGTCGCATTGTACGTCGGTGCTGGCGTTGTGGTCGCAAACACGGTTTTATGCGTGATTTTGGAACCTGTCGTATTTGTTTTAGGGAAATGGCCAATGCTGGTCAAATTCCTGGATTGCGTAAGTCTTCTTGGTAATTATCTCGTTTCTCGCGTCTCTCCCTCTAAACTATCCTATGATGACCGACCCAATCGCTTCTTTGTTAACAAATTTACGCAACGCCTATTTGGTTAAAAAGGCGGTGGTGGAATTACCTCATTCTAAAATGAAGGAGGCCTTGGCGAAATTGCTTTTGGCCGAGGGTTATTTAGAAAAAGTTGAAGCGCGTGAAATTATGGGGAGCAAAAAGGCATTAGTAATGACTTTGAAATATACGGAAGTTGGTCCGGCTATGACTTTAATTCGACGCATTTCCAAACCAGGTCGTCGTTGGTATGTTAAGCATGAGGCCCTGCCGACAGTTTGGGGCGGTTTGGGACTGGCGATTGTTTCAACCAATCAAGGTTTAATGACAGTGAAGCAGGCTCGGCTTAAAGGTCTCGGCGGAGAAATTGTTTGTGAAATAGCATAACGAATTCTGAATTATGAATTATTTAAATTCCATTACTTTAATAACTTTAAATCAATCGGTATCTCGGTCGATAGTTGTCAGTTGTCAGTTGTTTGTTGTGTAATCACCATATGTCTAGATTAGGAAAATTACCAGTCATTATACCAGCCGGCGTCAAACTTGAAATTGGCGTGGGCGAAATTAAAGTCAACGGCCCTAAAGGCCTGGTTAAAGTATTACTTCATAAAGATGTCATAGTGGAAGTGGTTGACGATAAAGCTGTGGTGAGCGTTAAAGATTTAACGGTTAATAAGCAAAAAGCTTTGTGGGGTTTAACACGAATGCTTTTAGCTAATGCGGTTTTGGGTGTGACGCAGGGCTTTAGTAAAACTCTAGAATTAATCGGCGTCGGTTTTAAAGCGCAGGTGCAAGGTCAAAAAATTATTTTGAACTTGGGTTTTTCTCATCCGATAGAATTTCAAGTACCAGCGGGAATTTCTGTCACGCAAGAAAAAAATAGTTTGACTTTAAGCGGTATAGACAAGCAATTGGTCGGGCAAGTGGCGGCCGAGATTCGCGCGTTGAAAAAGCCCGAGCCGTACAAAGGCAAAGGTATTAAATATAGTGATGAAGTTGTCAGGCGCAAAGCCGGCAAGATTGCCAAAGCCGCCGCTAAGTAATTTTTATTTATAAGTATGAGTAGAAATATTTTACATCATAAATATCGTCGCCAACAAAGGGTGGCGGCAAGTATTGGAGCAGGTACTAAAGAGTGTCCCCGGGTGGCGGTTTACCGCAGTTTGAAGTATATTTCAGCACAGGTCATAGATGATGAAAGAAAGCATACTTTGTGCGCTTTTTCTTCGGCTAAGCTGGGCGGTTCTAAATTATTGCCCCTAGAGACGGCTAAGGCCACGGGTTTAAAGTTGGGCGAACTGATTAAAGCCCAAGGTTTGTCTCGAGTAGTTTTTGATCGTCGTCATTATGCTTATCATGGCCGAGTCGCGGCTTTAGCCGATGGTTTACGGGAGGCCGGCATTAAAGTGTAATTATTCTAAATTCTTATTATGCCACAAGCAGGTTCCAATAAAAGAGATCGAAGTTATTCTGTCAGCCGTCGTCCGGAAGAGGCACTAGCGAGTGAAACTTTGGATTTAGCGCGTGTCACCCGAGTCACTGCCGGTGGCAAGCGGTTGCGTTTTCGAGCCGTTGTTTTAGTCGGCAATAAGAAAGGCGTAGTTGGTTTAGGCGTGGCTAAAGGCGCTGATGTCCGTTTGGCGATGACTAAAGCGACGACCAAAGCTAAAAAGCAATTAATTTCTGTGCCGATTATTAAAGAAACTATTCCGCATCAAATCCAGTGCAAAATTGGCAGTTCCGTGGTTTTATTAAAACCAGCGCGCAAGGGCACAGGGATTATCGCGGGCGGGCCAGTGCGAGTGGTTTTGGAATTAGCGGGCGTACCGAATGTGGTGGCAAAAATGTTAGGCGGAAAAAATAAACTGAATAACGCTCGCGTTGTTTTGAAAGCTTTGCAGAGTTTTAAATTGCCGGCAGGTTTTGTTTTAACGACGCCTGAGGCGATTATGGATCAAGAAAAGAAAGCCGAAATTTTTACCAATACCGACGAGGTTTAAATTCTTAGCTTTCTAGGTATTTAATTTATAATTTAGAATAATTTTTTAACTTAAAACTTAGAACTCAAAACTTTTAACTAAATGATATGTTATCACTTTCGAATCTATCACCAGCTAGAAAATCTAAAAGCAAGAAGTTGCGGATTGGTCGCGGGCCTGGCTCGGGTCGGGGCACTTTTTCTGGGCGCGGTATTAAAGGTCAGAACGCTCGTTCTGGTCATAAGGGTTTGCGTAAAAAAGCTATTAAATCTTTTATTTCAAAAGCGCCCAAGATTAATAAAATGAGAAGTCTATATCCCAAATCTGAAATTATTCATTGGTCTGAAATAGTCAAAGCCTGGCCCGAAGGCGGTCGGATTACGCATCGCGTTTTAACCAAAAAAGGTTTAGCCAATAGAAAAATTTTGGTGCCAAAGTTAGTTGGCCCAGCTAAAACCATCAATAAAGTTTATAAGATTGAAGTGCCGACAACCGACAGTTTGGCCTTAGTTATTAGAGCGGCTGGCGGTAGCGTTAAATAGAACTTAGGATTATGATCGAAATTTTAAAAAGATTATGGCAAACTAAAGAAGTCAGGAATAATATCCTCTTCGTGTTGGCCATGCTGATAATTTTTCGGTTGGGCGCGCACATTCCTTTGCCGGGTTTAGACACGGCCGCTTTGCGTTCTTTGGTTTCAGGCAACCAGATTTTAGGTTTACTAAATCTTTTTTCTGGTGGTGGCTTAGAAAATTTTTCCGTCTTTTTATTGGGGGTGGGTCCTTATATTACCGCTTCTATTATTATTCAGCTTTTGACTTTAATCGTACCATCATTAGAAGCTTTGTCTAAAGAAGGCGAATATGGTCAGAAAAAAATCAATCAATATATGCGTTTGCTGACGGTACCTTTGGCTATTTTGCAAGGATATGCTTTTTTGACATTTTTGGCGCGCTCTAGCCCTTTGGGTGCTAGCGTGGAGTTGACTGGCACGGTTTTGCTTTTTTCGATTATTACCGTGACCGCTGGCACGATGTTTTTGGTTTGGTTGGGGGAATTAATAAGCGAGCGTAAAGTCGGCAATGGTTTAAGTTTAATTATTTTTGCTGGCATCGTGGTGTCTTATCCGCAATACATTCAGAGAACCATCGCGACCTTTACGCCCGATCAACTTTTAAGCGTGCTGGGTTATGTGGTTTTGGTGGTCTTGATGTTCGCGGGCGTAGTTTATTTAACAGAGGCTCAAAGAAATGTGCCCATTAGTTATGCCAGGCAAGTTCGAGGCAACCGTATGTATGGTGGCGCTTCCACGCATTTGCCTTTACGGGTGAATCAAGCCGGTATGATTCCGATTATTTTCGCGCTTTCTTTTATGCTTTTTCCGCCTTTGATCGCGCAATTTTTAGTCACCGGCACGCCCCAGTGGGTCAGTACGATTGCTGCAACCGTGATGCGATTATTTCAAACTTCTGTTTTTTACGATATTTTCTATTTTATTTTGGTGGTGGCTTTTACTTATTTTTATACCGCGATCGTTTTTCATCCCGTCCAAATCGCGGAAAATTTACAAAAGCAGGGCGCTTTCGTGCCGGGGATTCGCCCGGGCGCGTCCACCGCGCATTATTTAGGCGCGGTTTCCAATCGCATTATGTTGGCCGGATCTTTGTCTTTAGGCGTGATTGCGATTTTGCCTTCGATTATGCGTTATGCCACAGGCGTGCAAACCATTGTTATTTCCGGCGCTTCGCTTTTAATCGTCGTGGCTGTCGTCATTGAAACTGTGAAACAAATTCAAGCTCAAATCCAAATGCGCGACTACGGCCAACTTTAGCACGCTAGCATGACTAGCAATTAGCAAGCTAGTGAAAATATATAATGTAGAATACAGCGATGGCTTGACAAAATAATAGGTATGTGTTAATATGGCTGAGTTCTGTCGCACTTTTATATTTGAAAATTCAACATTGAAGCTAAATATCAAATTAATTAAACATCATTCATCATAAAGGAGTCATTAATGAGTAAAAATGAATCTCGAACAAACATCAGAAATATATTTTCTGATATGGCAGAGACTGTAATAGATGGTGCGAACAATATTTCACGAATGGGTGAAGGGTTTTTTGGGCCTGATGATTTACAGGGGGAAAGTCAAACAGAAAATGTAATTCTTCGGCATCAGTTATTGGAAGATCGTGAAATTATCAAAAAAAACCGCAAGCAGCTCAATAGATTTACCCAAAGTCCATTTAGTCATGGACGAATTATTCGCATTGAATCATTGACCGATCAACAATTATTGGAAGTGAAAGGCACCAGAGTTAAGATAAAAAGTGATAGTGAATTTGCCGATCAAAGCCAAATTGAAGGTAGTGTTGAACAATTGGTCAAATACGGTTGGGTTGCTGTAAAATTTGACGATGGTTTAGAATTTATTTATCGCACTGGTCAACCAGATGTTGAAAATGGTATATGCGATTTAGAAATTGTAGAAATGCCGGAAAAAAAATCAGTGTGCGTGACATTAGCTGTAGATGACAAGCTACATGATGTTATTGTACCAGGAGATTTAATTCTAGCAGTTGGTGATACTGTGGCAGTAAATCCACAATCTTTACAACCTATGCATGTGATTGTTCCAATCAATTATGGTGGTGTTGGTTTTGTAAGAAGATTAGTTAATAACCAATACGCGGAAATAGATTACGAGAGCAATATATGTATTGTAGCGGTTGGTCGGCAGACAAACCTTACAAAAGGTGATCGCGTCGTTCTCGATAGTATGGGGCTAATGATAATTGACAATCTAGGCAAGGACGACGGGCGCTTTAATTTTAGTGAGGAAGTGAACGTTAGTTGGGATGACATAGCTGGTTTGGAGGAAGCCAAGAGAGAATTACGCGAAGCTTTTGAAATGTCAGAGAAAACACAACAACTGTCCAATTATTATCACAAAGCTCGCATTAAAGGAGTCTTGCTTTTTAGTCCTCCCGGTTGCGGTAAAACTATGTTAGGTAAGGCCATTGCTACTTCGCTCGCTAAAAGACATCAAGGTGACGGAGCTAAAAGCGGTTTCATTTACATTAAGGGTCCTGAAATTTTGGATCGTTATGTTGGTGTCTCGGAAGGAACTATTCGCCAAGTGTTTGCTAACGCCCGCGAACATGAAAAGCTCTATGGTTACCCCGCCGTTATCTTCATAGATGAATGTGATTCCATTTTAAGGCAACGAGGATCAGGTGTGAGTTCAGATGTTGAGAACACTTTGGTCCCAATGTTTTTAGCAGAAATGGATGGAATGGAAAAATCTGGTGCGATTATTATTTTGGCCACTAATCAACCAAGTGTTCTTGATACTGCAGTCGTCCGCGATAAACGCATTGATCTCAAAATAAAATTACCACGACCAACAGCGGAAACAGCGCCATTTTATTTGGGTTTGTTTCTCAAAAAGGTCCCATTGGCAGATGGTGTCAAAGTTGACGACTTGGTAAGCTTGGCCACCCAGGAAGTTTTTGATGAAAAGTATAAGTTATATGAGATTTTAGCCAGAGATGGTCAAAAAATTTATTTAACTTTAGGTCAGATTATTAATGGCGCCATGCTTGCTAATGTTGTCGAACGTGCGTCGACTTATGCGATGCGTCGTGATGAAGCCTCTGGTACTAGAACTGGAGTTAAGACAGAAGATATTATTATGGCTATTCAGCATGTTTTTCAACAAAATTTTGATATCAATCATAATGAGGCCATAACCGAATTAGCCCATAATTTCAATCAGGATATAGCTGATATTAGAAAACTTCAGCAAACACATTAATTCGTTCGTAAGAATGAGTGGCCCGTTTGTAGGAAACTATGGAACGGGCTTTTTAATATACAAGATAAAATAAGTTACATTTTTTATTAGGTTATATTATCAGTTAACTGTGGGTAAATAGTATTTATTTATATAAATAACAAAAAAATAACATAATATGGTGATTTTATTAGGTTTATTTAAGTATTTTATGGTAGCCCTTGACAATAATATCAAAATATGTTATAGTAATTTTGAACACCAAATAGCATATTCACAAACTATATTAACCGTTATGGAGGCAAAATACAATGAGTAGCAGTAAAGAAGAAAAAAAGTCATTTCTATCAGCTCTAGGTTCAACCTTAGGTGGGGCTGTCGGGGTTAGTTTCAACAAAAAAACTTCAGATCAGGCTCATACAGATACTGAATCAACAGACAACGTTATTGGTGATGGTGAAGTGGCTCAAGGTTCAGAAAGACGATTTCAACGTCCGCCAGTAATATCAACATCTGTAAAAAGATTTCTTAAACCTCAAGGTAGTGAAGGCGCAGATGGAAGTGGAGACAATTCGGCAATTTCGGAAGTTGTTATACCTAAAATAACATCTAAGCCAACATCGACTGCAACAACTCCCAAGAAGGATGAATTGATATCAGACGTGGAAATCCAAAGTCTTTTGGCAGATATGCGACAAAGGGTAGATGAAGCATCTGGTCAGGAAGATGACGCTGCTCGATCGTTTCAGGAAATTTATGTTTCGATCAAAGATTCCATTGATGATGATGCGAAGGCTGTGAAAGCTGCTCTTAATCTACTTAAGAAACGGGGAATAACATCTTCGGCAATTTATCAAGCTTTTCTTGTTCGACAACGAAAACTTGGAGAGATTAAACAATCGGATCAGGCAGAATTTACGGAAGCTGACAGTGAAGCTAAAACCAATCATCAAAAAAAGACTAAGGCGTTGGATGAAAACTTACAAACCCTGAATCAAGAGATTGAGGATTTGAAGGAAAAATTGCGAGAAAAACAAAACGAGTTAGCAACAGTTGAAATTGAGCATACCCAAATGTCCAAGAAATTAGCTGTCGTTTTGGATGGTAATAAAAAAGTTTCTCGTAGTTTCATTCACGTTTCTGAATTGCTAGAAAAAGAAATTCAACTAATGATCGACCTTATTAAGTAATTCAATTCATCCCACACAAAATAGAAGGAACATACAACATGTCGGAAAATTTGTTCAAGAATCCGTTTTCAACGGATGGTCAAATACCAATGACTAAAGAAGAAAAGCTCGTCGCTTTTTTGGTCAAAGGCGGTCTTTTGGTGGCTGGAGTTATTGGACTCTATTTCGTATTGCCCATACTTATATCTGTCACGACTAATTTAATTATTCTTGGAGCAGAAGTTGCGGCTATATGGTCAGCGATTTATGTGGTATTTACCAAGAATAAAATAAAAAGTCTTCTTAAGCGCGGGTTCAATATGTTCATTAATAAACTTACGTATGCGATTATGACATTTGACCCCATCAGCTTTTTGGATACCGTGATCGAAGATGCCCAAATTATCTTGGAAAAAGCTACGGTGGCTTTAGCCAACGTTGCGGCAAGTCGAGATGCGGCTAAAACAAGAATAAAAAATGGTGAAGAAAGAAGAGTTAATATCTTGAAGCAAGCTGATGTGGCGCAAACAGAAAATCTAGACACCCAATTTGCTTTGGCAAGTAATGAACTGATAAGAGTGGACAACGGCCTGAAAGAAGATCGTCAAATGCACGAAGATCTCAATGAAGTAGTCGATCTTCTTGAAGAAAATGTTGAAACAGCGCGGTTTACAGTTGAGGATATGAGTGGTGAGAGAGAATATTTAAAAGTGCGCTATTCTGTTGCTCAAAATAATGAGAAAGCGCTGTTGGCAGTGTATGGCATTATTGGTGAAACATCTGACGTGAAGAAAAACTACAAAATGGTTAGTCAACACGTTAAAGAGTATTATACTCAGAAGATTTCTCTCTTGCGGACAACTGTCAATATGAACGCGCAACGTTTCTCTAGCCAAGATTTGCAACGCAACGTGAATCGTGAAGATCTCAAAATTGCCTTGAAAGAGTTTCGTGCAGCTAAAGGTACTCTGATGCAGTCAAGTCGAGAAGAAATTCAGCGTAATATGGTCCCCGAGCAAGTTCAGGATGAATCTACTGGTGTTTCAAATTCAGAAGAGACTCCGGTAAAAGATAAGGAAAAGAAAAGCACGGTTAGAAAATTCCTTAATCGTTCGCAATCGTAGACCATAAGTCTTAATTCACATCTTTATTGTTAACAATTCAAATCATTTGTCTTACATATTAATTGGAGAAAATATCCATGCAAACAAAAAAGAGATTTTGGTTCATTCTTGGAGCCGTGATTCTCGTTGTGGTCGGCTTTATCTTTCGAGATAAAATCGAAGGTATGTTACCGGCCAATAAAGCAGAGGAATCCGTTGTTCCTCAAATTGATCTACAAAATCAACGTATTGAAACTGGCACCCAGCACGTGGAGCGCGTTTCTTTGCCTTCAAATACAGTGGCGCAAGTTTCCGGACCACAGGTTATTTTCAACATCTGGGAGTGGAATTCTCAAATGGGTTTGATCTTAGCCAATGGAGGCCCGCTTTCTACAGTAGGAAGTTTTATGGAAAAAAATGGCGTCAATTTGAAGTTGGTCAGAGAAGACGACAACGACAATATGAAACGCAAGTTTATGACTTTCGTTAAGGAATATTACGAGGGCAATGCCTTTCCGACCGGCGATGTCGCGCACTTTTTCGCTTGTATGGGCGATGGTTCAGGTCCTTCGTTTTTAGGACCATTGTATGAACAAATCAAAAACGAATATGGTGAAGATTATACGCCAGTCGTTGTTGGTTCTTGCGGTCGTTCAGATGGCGAGGATCAATATATGTCTATTCCTGAAATTCTTCAGGATAAAAATAAAGCGCGCGGAACTTTGGTCGCCTGTGTTGAATTAGATGGTGATCAGGCTGTCGTTTTGCGTTGGGGTAAAGATAATGAGATTCCAGCTAATACGGATGATCGTTATTTTGATATGGACGCGACTAACTTTGTGAATGCGAAAGATTATCTCAAAGCCGCGGAAATGTATATTCAGGGCATGACGGTAACGCGCGAAGTTATCAAGAATGGGAAAAAAACTGGAGAAAAGATAACATTGAAAGTTAATGGTGTGGCCACATGGACTCCAGGCGATGTCAATATCGTTAAGAGTATTGGTGGTTTAGTAACCATTGCTTCGACTAAAAAGTATTCCAGTCAAATGCCCAATGTGATCGTGGGCTGCAAAAAGTTTGCCAGAGAACATAAGCGTTTGGTAGAAAATATTTTGGACGCGACTTTTAAAGCCGGCGATCAGATTAAAGTCTATGATGACGCATTACTTAAAGCAGGCGATTGCAGTTACCGTGTTTACAATGATCAAGACGCTGAATATTGGGCCAAATATTACAAAGGTTCGGAAGAAACTGATAAATTCGGGAACAAAGTCATGTGCGGCGGTTCGCGAGTTTTCAATCTATCCGATAATTTGAGTTTGTTTGGTCTGGATGGTTCAGCTGATAAGTTCAAAAATACATATGAGGCTTTCGGTCAATTGATGAAAAAACTTTATCCTAAGATGGATTTAACAATTCCTCCTTACGAAGAGATTATTTATCTTGAGCCACTTAAAGCGTTGATGGCGCGTACGCCAGTTAGACCTGAAGCTGAAAAGTTCAAATACGGTCAGGGAGAAATGAAATCGGTCTCCGGGAAACGTAATTGGCAAATTCAGTTTGAAACAGGTTCAGCCGAGTTCACGTCACAAGCTCATAAAGACCTTGAAGAAATGTTCAGTGACTTATTGATTTCTCAAAGTCAGCGCATTATCATTAACGGTCATACCGATAATGTCGGTGAAGAAGATCAAAATGAAATCCTTTCATTGCGTCGAGCGATTGCGGTCCGAAAATATTTGGAGCAAAAATCACGCAAAGATTTCGAAGGTCGCGTTAATACTCAAGGTTTTGGCGAAACAAAACCGATCGCAGATAACGCTACTAAAGAAGGCCAGAAAAAAAATCGTCGAGTGGAAGTAATCATCGGCGAGTAATCTTGCCTTGTATCAATCAAAATGGGGCTGCCTTGCAGTCCCATTTATTTCATCATTACTTATTAAAGTCAAGGAAAAATATTCATGTCAAAAAAAATTTCAATCAAGCAATACGATTGGAAGAAAGAATTATTGGAGGCCTTTAGTCCACTGGGAAAGATTTCAGGAAAAACTTCAACCATACTTGTGTTGATGACGATTTTTTCCATAGCTTTCTTCTGGCAGGTTGTCCATATTCCTTTTTTCCCGTCTCCTGAAAGAGCGTGGAAGGGGTTTGTCCATTTATGGACCAAGTGGGATTTTCTAGGTGAGATTATTACGAGCGCAAGTTTAAATTTACTCGCGGTTGTCTTTACTTTGATTATCGGACTAGGCATTGCCTATTCAACTGTTATTCCAGCTTTTAGACCATTGAATGCCTCATTTGCCACCAGTCTACGTTTTCTAAGTTTTGGCGGTATGACTTTACTGATTTCTGGCATAAGCGCCAATCAATATTTCATTCGTATGTTTCTTTTGGTTTTTAGTATGGGAGTTTTTTATGTCACTGGTATGGTGGGTATTATTGCTTCAATACCCAAGAAGGAATATGACCATTGTCGAGTGACAGGTTACGGGCGTTGGCGAACAGTTTGGGAAGTGATTATTTTGGGACGACGCGCCGAAGCTTGGGAATTACTCAAACAGAATTTTGCCATTGGTTGGATGATGCTCTTAACGGTGGAAAATTATTCAAGAAGTTTGGGTGGAGTCGGCGTGCTTATGTATAGTCAGGAAAAATTTCTAAAGTTAGAAAATCTTTATGCTATCCAGATAACGATATTACTGCTGGGAATTTTTCTGGACTATTTGTTCGGAGTTGCAAAAAAATTCATTGCTCCATATAATGCCATTGATTTGGAAAGGAAATAGCCATGAGTGAAAATAATAATGAATCGACCGATGAACCGTTAGCTGTTTATCCTGCAAATGGCATACATGATTTTTACGAAGTTCGTGAGCCATTGTTAATTGTTGAGGATGTCTCGTTGAGGTTAGGCAACAAACTTATCTTTCGAGATGTGAATTTAACAATTAATAATCTCGTCAGGCCAGCTTCAGGCATCAAACAAGGACAGGTGGTAAGTTTTTTTGGACCATCCGGTATTGGTAAAACCCAGTTCTCATTTTGCCTGTGTGGTTTACAACCGCCAACTACAGGTCGGATTCTAATTACCAAAGATGAGGTACCAGTAAGATATGGTATTGTCGGCAATGTGCCACAAGACTACATTTTATTCGCTCATCGCACGGTATTTAGCGCTCTGATGTTGGCGGCGACTCGGAAGTATCCCAATAAAGCAGAAAGGAAAGACAAGGTTATGAGTCTTTTGGAAGAACTTGGTTTAGTAGACAAAGTAAAATTTTATCCAAAAGAACTTTCTGGCGGTCAAAGGCAAAGAGTCTCTATTGCAGAACAATTGTTGTCCAGCGAACATTTTTTAATAATGGATGAGCCTTTTACTGGCCTTGATCCAAAAGCCAAGAGAAGTGTTTGCGACCTAATTCAACGGGTTTCTGTTATGGATGAGCTGAACACTATAATTATCATCTGTCATGATATTAAACCAGCTTTAGCTGTAGCTGATACAGCTTGGCTGATGGGTTATCAGAATGATGAGGAAGGAAAGAGAATTCCAGGCGCAACAGTTGTGGGAATTTACGATCTTATACAAATGGGTTTTGCATGGCACAAAGATGTTTATCACGAGCCAGGCTTTATCGAGTTAGTTCAAGAAATTGAAGAAACAAAATTCGGTTGAGAATGGCTTAGCAATGAACGATTATTAAATATATTGAAAAGCACATAAACAGGCGGGTGCCATCGAGCGCCCGTTTTTTATTTTGCTTTAAGTTACAATAGTAATAAGTTTATGCTATACTAAATTTATGCAAGAGGTTTATTTGCCATTTTATTGCGCTGTCACTGGGCCACAGGGTTGTGGTAAAGGCACACAGGGCAAGATGTTGTCCGATTTGTTGCGTTTGCCCAATTTGTCGATGGGGCAATTGTTGCGGGAAGCTTTAGCTAATCCCGAATCGCCGGCAGATAAAAAAATGAAAGACACGATTGAAGCTGGACATTTGGTGCCAGCCACCTATACGCATCATTTATTATTGCAAGCTTTGCAAAAAAATTGTTTTACCAAAGGTTTTATTTTAGATGGTTATCCGAGGACTTTAGACCAATGTACTTTATTGGACGCGGCTTATCCTTTACGACTTTTAATAGTTTTAGATATTTCTGACGAAGTGGCCCTAGAACGAGTTTCTGGTCGGCTGACTTGTATTCGGTGTGGACTAGTTTATCATCCAAAATTCGCGCCTCCGCCATTTCCTAATACTTGCAAATGTAATGGTCGTTTGGAAGTGCGGGCCGACGATACACCGGTGGTTATTAAACAAAGGTTAAAACTTTATCACGAGCAAACAGAGCAGGTGATAAAGCATTACAATGAAAAAGGCATTGTGAAAATTGTGGATGCTTCGCCCATCGTGCCAAAAGTTTTCCAAGCAGTATTTGAAACAGTCCATCCTTTCCTGTGATTTTTATAATTTTTTTCTCGTCATCCCCGTCGCGCCAGTAGGCGGATAAACTCCGGCGGGAATCTATTCTACTCGCTTGCCCTTCGTAGCTTTAGCGAAGAAGGGTCATCCGTCAGCTGACGGATCCAGTTTCATCCGTCATTCCCGTCACGCCAAAGGCGGATAAACTCCGGCGGGAATCTATTTGTATTAGATTAAAAAAGTAAAAGAAAAAGTAAGTTATTATTTTTCTGGTCAGTCCATTTTAACACACCAGCAGTCAGCTTCCGGCGAGCTGACTGCTTGCAATTTCGGTCTAATTATCCGCCATTCTGGCGGAACCAAGCTAATCAGACCTCAAAGCTGGTTAAAATGGACTTGACCGGAAAGGGAGAGAGGGAGAGGAGGGCGCGGTGTGGAGTAGAGCTGGATCAAACGCTCCCGCCCCTGTGGGCCGAAAGTGGGATGGAGGAGAGGAGAGAGGCGCGCGTGGTATAACTACTCAAACATTTTATCCTATAGGACAAAATGTTTGAGTAGTTAGAAAATGAAATAATATAAAAATTATCAATTGTAAATAAACGTAGAAAATGAAGAACCGCACCGCAAGCGGTGCGGTATCGGAATTCTTCCGTAGCCAACCCTCCTTCGCCAAGGCTACGGCAGGGTTCTCCTCGCCTTTGCTACTCTGCGAAGTAGCTTCGCTACGAAGCACGAGCATCCTCGCGGCAGCCTACTCCGCCGAAGCAGCCGCTTCGGCTGCAAAGGCCGGAAGCCGCGAGGTATTCTGGCGAAGGAGAATAAAAAAGACCGGCTGTGAGGCACGGTCTTTTTGTGAAAGAAATTAATATGAAGAAATATCAATATCAGATTTTGGTAAGGTAATTCCGAATCTTTCCGCTAAATAATAACTTAGTTCTTCCCAAAGTTGTGAGTTACAGGGGATTATATTTATTTTTGGTTGTATAAAATTTGGAGGATGAACGACATCACTTACAATGCGATTAACTATCTCATCACTTTTTTTATCCGTCATCGAAATTTTTTCTTGAAATGTTTGGATTATGGAATCCTTTTTGGCAAGTTCTTTTTTTAACGATATGATTTCATCGTCCAGTGTTAGAATGCGATTTGTTAATGACACCGCATCATTGGCAGGAGGGATCTTTGAACTGGACAGATCTATTATCAGACCAATAAAAAAAACTACAAACAGAAGCATGCCAGCTATTACAGTTATTGATTGAAAGGTAGGGTATTTTAATAGTTTCACAGGGAACTCCTTTTTTGTATTTTTTGTGGATGAATTATGATGGTGCAATTGGATAAATTTTACCACATTTGAATAATTTTGTCAAGGGCAGTATTTATTGCTATTTTTGGTAGTTTTTAGTAAGGTTTTAGTATATTTATGGTAAAAAATAGCCCAAGTTTAGAGCAAATGAAAGCCAGTGGGCGAGTATTGGCGACTGTTTTGTCTGCTTTAAAAAATACAGCCAAAGCGAGTGTATCGCTTCTAGCTTTAGATAAATTGGCGCACGATATGATTATTGAAGCCGGCGCGATGCCCGCTTTTTTGGGCTACAATGGTTTTCCCAGCTCAATTTGTATTTCTATAAATAGCGAAGTTGTTCATGGCCTACCAAATATCGACAAGCCCTTAGCCGAGGGACAGCTAGTGAGTTTTGATTGCGGAGTTATTTTAAATGGGGCGGTGACAGACGCGGCTTTTACGATGCCGATCGGCCGTGTGTCTAAAGAAGCGATAAAACTTTTAGAAAAAACGAGCGAGGCACTTTATCTTGGTCTTGATAAAGTGAAAGTCGGCGCGACTACGGGCGATATTGGTTCGGCTATTGAAGAAGTGGCATATGGCGCAAATTTAGGAGTGGTTAAAGATTATGCTGGTCACGGCGTGGGCCGAACTTTGCACGAAGATCCCTCCATTCCAAATTATGGCAAGCGAGGAACGGGTTCTATTTTAACGGCCGGAATGTATTTAGCAATTGAACCAATGTTTGTTTTAGGTAAAGCTGAGACAGAAATTGCTGACGATGGTTGGACAGTACAAACTTTGGACCGATCGCTGGCGGCTCATTTTGAACACACGGTAGCGGTTTTAGCTAATGGCTATGAAATACTCACTAATTTTTAATTTTCAATTCTTAATTTTTATTAAATTATTAATGATTTAATTTTTAAAAATTAGAAATTTATTAGAAATTATAAATTATAAATTTTAAATTATGGATGATCTCGCTTCTCGCATCTCGATTCTGTCTTTGGATTGGGGACAGAAAAAAATTGGCGTGGCAGTTTTGCCCGCCACGATTAATGTGCCTATACCATTGGGCGTAATAATTAGAGATGACCAAAATAATTTTTTAAATCAATTGCGAATTTGGTTAAAGCAGTATAATGTTCAAAAAATTATTATTGGTTTACCAATAAGTTTAAGCGGGGAGGAGGGCGCGCAAGCGGTAAGAGTTAGAGCTGAAACGGGGGTGTTGAGAGAGCTGGGTTTGCCTCTGGAATTTGTGGATGAGCGCTTCTCTAGCCAAAGTGGGGGTGTTTCCGCTAAGGTAGCTGGCGTCCTTGAAGACGATGCTTATGCCGCCGTTCAACTGTTGGAAAAATTTTTATAATTATGAATGTTGAATTCTGAATGCTGAATTAACCCCCTCCTAACCTCCCCCTTGAAAATGGGGAGGGCAGAGAGAGGAAACGGTATTTATCTAAATTCCAAATTCTAAATTCCAAATTCTAAAATAGTATGTTATTAATTTGGCTGTCAGTTTTTATTGCTAGTTTGTTGATTTCACTCGGTTTGTCCAAATGGTGGCTCTCGCTAGCTTGGCGTTTTAAAATTTTAGACAAGCCAGATGGCGATAGAAAATTACATTTATTTCCGCGACCTTTCGGCGGCGGCGTGGCGGTGGTTGTAGCAGTTATTTTAACCATGGCTTTGGCTGGTTTATTTTTTCCTGAAGTGCGTGCCGAAATTTTTACCATTAAAACGGTTGGCATTTTAGCGGCACTGCTTTTAGTTTTGATTGGAGGAATTTTTGATGATATTAAACCGCGCTCACCTAGATTTCAATTTATTTGGCCAGTTTTAGGAGCTTTAGTCGTAATAATTTTTGGTGTTTTAATTAGCACCATTTCTCGGCCGGGTGGCGGTTGGTGGTATTTATCGCAGGTGCCTGTTTTAGCGACCTTCTTGTCGTTTGTCTGGCTTTTGGGCATGATGTACGCGACTAAACTTTATGACGGTGTCGATGGTTTGTTAACGACACAAGTGGCGGGCGCGGCTATGGTTTTATTTATGGTGGGTAATTTTTATGGCTTGCCTTTGTCTTTTGGCAATCTGCTCTCACTGGCTTTGCTGGGCGGCTGTTTGGGCTTTTTATTTTTTAATTGGCATCCAGCTAAAATGTTTTTAGGTGAAGGCGGTTCTTTAGCACTCGGATTATTTTTGGGTATTATTAGTATTTTGTCGGGCGCGAAATTGGCGACCGCGGCATTGGTAATGGGTTTGCCGATTTTAGATGTTTTGTGGGTCATGTTCCGGCGTAAGTTTGTGGAAAAAAAGCCCGTCACTTTGGGCGACCGCAAACACTTGCATCATCGCTTGTTAAATTTAGGTTTGTCTCAACCGCAGACGGTCGGCGTTTTGGCGGGCGTTAGTTTTTTGCTTGGCTTGGCCAGTTTAATCGCGAGCACTTGGGGTAAGATTTTTGCTTTCCTGCTTTTAGCCCTACTTCTAACAAGTTTTGGCCTGTATTTAACAGTTAAAAAGATTAGGACAAACTAGACTTTGACATTTTGAGGTTTTTATTTTATACTCCAAAAACTATGTTAGCAGTTGTTTTAGCTGGTGGTAAGCAATATCTTGTGAAAGAAGGCGAGAGCTTGTCGATTGAAAAGCTTAAAGCCGAGGTAGGCGAAAAAGTCGCTTTACCAGTTTTGGCCTTGATCGACGAAAAAGCCGAAACCATCGAGCTCGGTCGTCCGTATTTAGAGCAAAAAATTGAAGCCGATGTTTTAGCACAGGGCAAATCGGCTAAAGTAATGATTCAAAAATTTAAAAGCAAAGTTCGCTATCGTCGTCTGCGAGGGCATCGTCAAAATTTAACTCAAGTAAAAATTTCCAAAATAAAATAGCAAAAGCCCTCGATTCCCGAGGGCTTGTGTTGTTATCCATGGTAAATTTTTTGAAAATCTTCAAAGACTAGGATTTTTATGCCTAATTCTGAATGAAGGTGAGCGCTTTCAAAAGTTATGCCGGGAGCGACTTCAAGAGCGAAGCCATCTCCAGCTAAGACAAATTCTAGGGGTAGGAACCGCAAGTTTCCTTTATGCAGAACTACTTTTTGAATTTTTAGATCTGGTTGATCTAATTTCGTGAAATAAAAATCACGAGTTGGTTTTGTGACATCTATGTGAGAGCTCCTTGGGAGCAATATTAACTGGTAAAGACCAGCCAACAAGCGTCTCGCGAGATGAGACAAATAAGAAACTAATGAAAGCAATAGTATTGGGCCACTTCTGGCAAGTTCGGTCATTTTGGCCTCCTTATTAAAGTAATTTATAAATGGATTATTTAAAGAACGATTAATTTCACGCTAGCAAAAATTTGCCGCGCGGTCAAGATGGCGTTGTTTCAGTCAGTATCTTTTGGTTGCCAGTAGGTTTCTGTTTGATTATTTTTAAAATTGACCCAGCGCGCCAACATAAAAAGCGCGTCCGAAAGGCGATTAAGATAAGGCAAAGTAAAAAGTGGTAAGACTTCGCTTTGAGCCAAAGCAACGGCGGTACGTTCGGCTCGTCGGCAGACGGTTCTCGCCAGATGTAAAAAACTGGCGGTCGTTGTGCCACCGGGTAAAATAAAATTTTGCAAAGGTCCCAACTTGGCGTTTATATTGTCCACAATATTTTCTAAAGCTTGAATATGCTGTTCGTGAATACGGTTGGCGTCGGTAGTTTTTTTAGTGGCTAGATCCGCGCCTAATTCAAAAAGCTCGTTTTGAATTTGAGGAATTATTTTTGGTAAAGGCGCGGGCAAACCATAAGACAGCGCCAGTCCCAAAAGGGAATTTAATTCATCGATAGTGCCGATTACTTCCAAACGCAAATGATTTTTGCTTATTTTTTCGCCATTGGCTAAAGCGGATGAACCGCTGTCGCCACTTTTGGTATAAATAGTTGTTAACCGAGGGGACATAGTTAGTTTTAAGTTCAAAGTTTTAAATTCTAAGTTATAGTATTTTAATTTAAAACTTAGAACTTAGAACTTAAAACTAATTAAGTTTCTGACGATGTTTTAAAGCCGTAGCTAAAGTATTAGCGTCGGCATATTCCACGACAGAATTTTGGGGTAGGCCTTGGGCGAGACGAGTTATTTTAATGTCGTATTTGTCTAGTAAAGTTTTCGCGTAGCGAGCGGTTTCTTCACCTTCAATATCATAATTTAAACCCAAAATTATTTCCGCGATGGGTTCTTTTTTTAAACGATTTTCCAAATGAGCAAAATTTATTTTGTCGGGCGTAATGCCCAAACGAGGATTGAGCGCGCCGCCCAAAATATGGTAGAGCCCTTTATAATCAGAGCGTTCAAGCGCGGCCGCGTCTTGCGGTGTCGAGACCAGACAAACTATTTTTTGATCGCGATTTTGGTCAATGCAAACTGGACAAGGGTCGGACAAAGCAATGGTGTGACAGCGACTACATTCTTTGAGTTGCTGACGTAAATCGTTTAAACTTTGGGCGATTTCATTCAAAGTGCTTTGAGGCGCCGACGCTAAAGAATAAGCGTATTTTTCTGCTGTCTTGGGGCCAACGCCGGGTAAATGGAGCAAGAGTTCAATTAAATGAAGCAAAGGAGAAGGAGTGGCACTCATATAGTAATTATAAATTTTAAATTCTAAATTATAAATTGCAGTTAAATATTGATTAGTATCTCATTTAAAATTCAAAATTTTGAGTTCTAAGTTATGGTATTTTAATTTAAAATTTATAATTTAAAATTACATTTCAGAATGTTGTGTATCAGCGTCAAAGAAACCAACAATTTTATTTTGGAAAACCAAATCGATAATACCAGTGGGGCCGTTTCTGTGTTTGGAAATATGAATTTCCGCTTTGTGGCTATCTTCTTCGGACAATTCACGCGGGTCAAAGTTTTTGTCGGCCGATTTTCTGTAAATAAACATCACCACGTCGGCGTCTTGTTCAATGGAGCCAGATTCTCGCAAGTCGGCTAAGCGGGGAATGGCAGGACTACGCGATTCAACCGCGCGGTTCAGTTGGGACAAGGCCAAAACTGGCACATTGAGCTCACGAGCAATGCCTTTAAGACCGCGAGTAATTTCGGCTACTTCTTGCACGCGGTTTTCTTGGTTGCCACCAGTCATCAGTTGAATATAGTCAATAACAATTAATCCAAGTTGCCCGTGTTCTGAAAGCAAACGGCGTGACTTGCTTCTAATATCTAGGACTGTGGCCAGTCCCATATCGTCAATAAAGAGGGTCGCGGTTGAAAGTTCTCCAATGGCTTGGGAGAGTCGTTCAAATTCGGCTTGATCGTCGCCTTTGGCCAAACGACCTGTGCGGAGTCGCCATAATTCCACTTTGGCGTGGGTAGAAATTAATCGTTCGGCTAGTTGTTCTTTAGACATTTCTAAAGAAAAAATAGCAACTGGCAATTTGGTTTTAATGGCGGCATTCCTGGCGATGTCTAAAGCCAAAGAAGTTTTACCAACCGAGGGTCGGGCCGC
>Ga0082335_1000512_pt1 | contig 98254 bp, 82 predicted proteins | sample Subgrocontami58m_FD_72375 | JGI IMG/M metagenome (GOLD analysis project Ga0082335, IMG submission 72375) | Subsurface groundwater microbial communities from S. Glens Falls, New York, USA - GMW37 contaminated, 5.8 m (SPADES assembly) (version 2) ... | reverse complement strand
AGGCTCTCAAAGTCGTGCGCTGCTCTTCCGTCATAGACAATTTTTCGGCTGGCTTCCACATGAAGCCTTCAATAGCATAAGCTTGAATCATTGTAAAGAAAATACTGTAACACTACACTAGCTGAAAAAATCAATCACTTACCGGAGCAACTCCGGTTTCGTGTATTATACGAAACCGGATAAAGGTCATTAATCGACAAATTACTCAAATAGGGGTTCTAAAATGAAGGCAATTGAATATTATGCCGATGTTTTAGCGGATGGGCACCTCTCGGTTCCCGAGCATTTGAAGAAATACTTAAGGTGCGATTCTGCAGTGCGGGTAATGCTACTATTACCCGATGACGAGGGTGATTGGCATGATGTAGGCGCTGCCCAGTTCTTAAAAGGCTATTCTGAGAAAGACGCCATCTATGACAACTTATAAGATCGGCGACATCGTGCTTATAGGGTTCCCCCACTCCGACTTGAAGCACGTTGCCAAGCGGCCCGCCGTAATACTTTACGATTCCGGTGATGAAGATGTACTGGAATATGTTCACTCCTTAGCAAAACAATTAGTCTCCGCTTGGAATGGGTATTTTTAGGGATCCACAAAAAGCCCCGGCCTCTTGAATTGGCCGGCAGCGTTGCCCAAAGTCGCCGGAAATTTTACCTCAAAGAGTATTTTACCGCTTTGGCCGTCTTGCCTCAACAAGGGATGCCGGGCAATAGCTTTGCCGATCTCCCCTTGGATAGCCGGGGTGGCTTGATGGCTCCCAACCAGCTCCACGAAAAAAGTAAGCCTTGCTCCGTCCCGATCCTCTTTCACGGCCAGCCGGTAGTCGAGCACGGGCGGAAGGGAAAAGAGGCTCTCATCGAAGCTGGAAGGATAGACCTCTTTTGTCCCCAGGTTGATCCCGGTGCCCATCCTTTTAGTTATCATGTCGATCTTCTTGAGGAGCGAACCGCAGGTGCATTTTTCCGGCACTATTCTGGCAAGATCGCCCGTTCTATACCTGATGAGGGGCATGCCAACTCTCGCCAGGGTGGTCATGACCAGTTCCCCTTCTGCACCGTCGGGAAGGGATTGGCCGGTGTGGGGCTCGATTACCTCGGCGTAATAATCGCCTTCATGAATATGGTATCCCGAACCGGCGGCGCAGCCCATGCCGGCATTGAAGCCCATCTCCGTAAGACCGTAGTGGCACCAAACTTTGGCTTGCCAGGCCTGCTCCAGTTCGTCCCGCACGGAAACCGGGATAGGTTCGCCGGTTGTGACCAGCGCCTTTACCCCCAGGTCGCGAAGCTTTGCCTTCTCCCTGGCTAACTTGGTGAGGCGATGGAGGTAATAGGTGTATCCTACCAGAGTAGTGCTTCCCTGGGCTGTGATGCTTTCGATCTGCTTCTCTATGTCGGAGGTGATGCCGGTTACGACCGGCGTAGAACCTGCCTGGGCCACGCCTTTGGCCAGGGCATCAGCCTGGCCCAGGACCGTGCCGCCGGGCAGCATTATTTGCACGACGCCCTTTTCATCTCCCAGTACGGTGCGGGTATTGGCGGCCAGCAGGTCCATGATGCGCCGGAGATCGCCATCGGTGAAAAAGATCCTCTTCTTCTCACCAGTTGAACCTGAGGTAGTGAGCGTGACGATGCGCGCGATATCTCCCATGGGGACACATAAGAACCTATAAGGATCTTTGATGATGTCTGCGGGCTCGGTAAAGGGGAAGCGTTGCAAATCGGCAAGGGTTAACAACATGGACGGATGCACGGCATGTTTTGCGAAAAGATCGCGATAAAAAGGGCTTTTCCGCAGGCCATAGGTGACGATTTGCTGCAGCTTGCGGAGCTGAAATATTTCCAGAGAATCTCTGATGAGTTGCCCCTGATTTAAGCGGAGATTGCTTTCGAGACGGGTGTCGGTTGTGGCTTCGGCCTTGATTTGTTGACCGAGCCACTCGTCTAGATAAAATGTCTGCATGGTCAATAGAGACGCTTGCCCTCCATGCTCGTCATATAGCGGGCACAAAAGGGAACGAGGCGCTTGTCCGCCGTGACGACATGAATGCAGCAGCCCTCCAATCTCTCGAGGTCGATGTTCCAAACGTCCTGAAAAGGCATCCCGGAAACAGTCAGCGACCTGGACTGGACCCAGTTGATAAGATCCTGGAAGACTGCGTCCTCGGAGGAAGGCTTGGCGCCGGGTGCACAACAGGGAGATGATCCGACAGGGGACCAATAATTCTGGAGAAACTGTCGTACCGCCTTGTCCGGTGTGGCTGTATTCCTCATGGCTTCCTTGTCGGAGGCTGCCCTGAGTACCCCGTCATCTCCCCGCATGAAGACTCCCGAGAAGGAACAATAGCTCTCTTTGTTCCTTTTGGGTTTAAAATCATGAGTAGTGATCTCGCCGGCCGTCTGTTTTTCCAGGGCCTGCAATACTTCGGGAAGGGTGATCCGGTCCTGATCGCGGGGAGCGTGGGGATAGCGGCCGAAATAACTGACAGGTTGGAAATGGACGCCTCTCACTACGGGCATACGCTCTTTTGCGTACTGGATGATGCTTCCCACTTGCTGGACATTTATCCCGGGTATGAGCACCACGACTAAGATGACCCCGACCCCGACGGCGGCGCAGTTTTCAATCGCCTGCGCCTTTAGGTCGGCCAAAGCGGCGCCCCGCATGGCCAGATAAATATCATCGGTCACACCATCGAATTGCAGATAGAGCGTGCCGGCGCCATTTTCCTTAATCCGCGCGAGGTAGTCTCTATCTTTGGCAAATCTGATGCCATTGGTATTGATCTGGATCATTTCAAAGCCCATTTGTTTGCCAAGGGCTACAATTTCGGGCAGATCATCCCTGAGGGTTGGCTCACCGCCGCTTAACTGGAGGGGGAAAGGTCCGCCGCTGTCCAGGATGGTTCTGTACATGCCTTGAACAGCGGCCAGATCCGGTTCATGGCCATCCTTCTCCGGTGAACCGGAGAAACAGATCGGGCAGCTGATGTTGCACCGGTTGGTAACCTCCATCAGCGCAACGCATACGCCACCGGTATGGGTGGGACAGAGACCGCAGTCCAAGGGGCAACCGTCTTTGCTCGGGGTGAGCGCCTTTGAGGAGCAACCGCCGACTTCACCGTACTCTCCCCATTTTACATAGGACTCGGCGGTCCCTCTCCACAAAACTGTCTTATATTCGCCATGCTCGGGACAACTCTTTTTCAAATAGACGGCATTGCCCTCAGCAATCCTTTCGGCAGGGATTCGTTTCAGGCACCAGGGACAAAGGCTGGTGGTGCGGCCTAGAAGCATTAGCTCACCTCTCTCTTTGCAGGACCTTCTTTGGTGGCCGTGATGATGCCATACTTCAGCGCCCCATCCCGGGGTGTTCTTTTCCTAGCCGCGCCGGCCAAGGCACGACCTTCCCTTGGGTAAAGCTCCGGGGAAAATCCCTCCAGGAAATTGCCGATACTGCCGAAATTGAGAATCAAATCGACGAGAAACTCCTTTAATTTGCCGGTGTGATCTTCAAAATGGATCTTGCCAAACCCGCAGCGGCTCAGCAACGTCCGGTACGTATCCTCAGTTTCCGCCCCCTTTAGGCAGGGTAAAAAATGGACTGGCCTGTCCAATCCGGAAGAAGATGGCTGAAGATAAAAATCGGCAATTCCGAGGCTGCCTCCCTCCCGCAGCACCCTCCAGAACTCCTGGGCTGCCTGCTCTTTGTTTTTTAAAAGAGAGAAGCTGCATTCGCTGAGAACGACATCGACGGAATCGTTGGCGATGGGCAAAGTTTCCGCTTCTCCGATCAGAAAGGCGGGTCTTTCCCCTGCCTCTTGGGCCAGGCCATGCCGGATGGCCTGGCCGATCATCTTTGGCGATATATCGATCCCCAGCACGCGGCAGTGAAACTGTCGCGTCAAAAACGAGGGGCTCATCCCTTTTCCGCAGGCCACGTCGAGAACGAGCGAATCTTTCTTGATTCCCGCAAGCCAGGCCAGCCTCTCCGTAAGGCCGATTCCACCGGGATGAATGCAGCCTCCCCAGGTATCAGCCTCAAAGAAGCGGACAATTTGTCCTCTGTCCGGCAACATGGAGTGGATTACTTGTCCTCGATTTGTTCTTCCACATTGCGGAGCTTACGTGCCATCTCTTCGGAGACAAAAACAGCCCCGCATTCCGGGCAGCGAGGACCCTTCATGGATCTCGTGAACTGAAGATAACTGAGCTGGACCTCACCTTCCAGGACTTTCTTCTGGCACTTAAAGCAAAACCATTCTTCCCAGGCTTCTCCCATCTTGTTATCCCCTTCCTCAGCTCTTCAATTCCGATTTATGCCAGTACGCGGAATGTATAATGTATTTAGGTTCTTCCAGGGAATACAGCACATAATAGCTTGCCTCCCCGAGTCTTTTGTAGGCCAGGAAAAGACCCTGCTCGGGATGGTAAAACTTTTGACCTGTATCCTCGCCATGCCGGATAACTTCAAGCAATTCTGCATCACCTATATTTCTCGATGCTAACGAAGCCGCTACGGTCTCACTTTTCTCGATTTCCATATTTCATCCTTCCCTTATGCTGGCGCCCTATCCCCGGCGCCTAACCCGATTTCCTGTCTTTCAACAACTTCGCCAACAAGGCCTTGGTCTGCGACTGCCCTTCTCTTCTTTTTTTCCCTGTTTTCATGGTTTGGTGCCGGGTTTCTTTCCACTTGGGGTTGAAGATGAGATCCAGCACGTGGAGACTGGGTTTATTCGTTGCCATGGCTTCCCGACAGCCGGCGCAATAGCTGGCGATATCGAAATTGAATTCCTCGGCCCGTCGCTTGGTGATGTCCGCGGCCAGGTCAAAATCTACATAAGGCACCATCCCGCCCATCCCGCAGCAGCGCGCTTTCTCTCCCGAATATTCCGTCTCTTCAATCCCGTAACCCATCTCCCGGAGCAAATGCCGCACGCTATCCCGGATGCGCGGCTGGTGACGGGCCGTGCAGCTGTCGTGGATCGAAAAGGTTAAAGGCTCTCCTGTGGTGATGCCTTCCGGGAGCCCCGCTTCCACCATGACCTCGTAGAGTGATTTGATAGGCAAACCGGGGAGATTCTCTTTCAGGGTCCGGGAGCAATCCGGACAGGCCACGATCATTTCCTGGGCACCCAGTTCTCGCATGTTTGCCTCGATATCGGTGATAATTTGATGGAAGGCCGTCTGTTGCCCGATAAAATGATTGGGACCGCCGCAGCAGCCGAGGATGATACCCGTGTCGGCATCTCTCTCCAGGAGATAGCGGTAACTGGCGACCACCAGGTCTGGGGCATAGCCGGACAGGCTGCATCCCGGGAAAAAAACCCTTTGGCACTTTCCCGTGCCCGGGCCGGGATGCACGAACCGGAAGGCATCGGAAAGGACAAATTCCTGGGTATTCTTCACTGCTTGATGTTCCGGGAGCGGACCTTGGCCGTCGCTCACCAGCTTTTCCCTTACGGCCAGGCAGAGTTTGCCCGTATCTATTTTTTCCGGACAGACCTCGGCGCAGAGGCCGCAGACATTGCAGGAGTAAGCGGTCCGAGAACCAGCGGCCAGCTGTTTCTGAAAGGTCCCTGCCAGCTCTCTCGGCAAGCCGTATTTTTTCAAGAATTCACAATCGGTTACACAGGCCCGGCATTGACAGTCAAGACAGCGGCCCGCCTCCCGCAACGCATCCGGCTCATTAAAGCCAACTGTCGTTTCCCGAAAGTTGCCCTGTCTTTCCGGGACGGCTATTGTTGCGGCCGGCACCCGCTCCCGTGTTGTGATTCCGGTAATCGGTTTCAGGAAAGGAGTTTCATAGTGATGTCCTTCATCAGGCAGGGCCTCAGCCGCTTCCCCGCGCAGGTACCGATCAAGGAAGAAAGCGGCTCTCCTTCCGGTAGCGAGGGCATTTATCGCTGTGGCCTCACCACTCGCCATATCTCCGCCAGCGAAAACTCCTTCCATCTCCGTGGCCAGGGTGACCGGATGGACCGGCAGATCTTGCTGCGGACCAACTTTCAAGCCAAAAGTTTCCGACAGAAAGCTCGGGTCGTGCTCCTGCCCGGCCGCGATGATCACCGAGTCGGCTTCCAAAAAAGAGCTGGAATTGGGAAGGAGAAGCGGACGTTTACGGCCGTCTTCGTCCGGAGGACCGAGCATGACCCGGAGATACTCGACACCGCTGACCTTTCCCTCCTTGCCCATGATCCTTGCCGGCGCTGTCAGGTAATGGATGTGCACCCCTTCCCGCTCCGCCTCTTCGATTTCCTCCGGCAGGGCAGGCATCTCCGCTCTAGATCTTCTGTACAGAAGGGTCACCGCTTCAGCACCCGCCCGCCAGGCGCTGCGCGCCGCATCCATGGCAACATTACCTCCGCCAATCACGATAACTCTTTTACCAAAGTCAATTTTTTCACCCTGGCGGAGTCTCGGCAAGAGGCTGATTCCATAGTGCACGCCGGCAAGTTCCTCCCCCGGAAGATGCAGTTTTCTGCCGGCCTGTTTCCCCGTAGCGAGAAATACTGCCGAGAAGTCCTTTCTTATCTTGTCAAAGGTAATTTGCTTGCCGACCCAGGTGTTGAGACGCACGGTTATGCCCAGTGCGTAAATCAGGGCGATTTCCTTCTTCAGGAGATCGTGGGGCAGCCGATACTCGGGAATGCCCGCGTAGAGCAGGCCGCCCAGTTCCGGCGTTCCTTCGAAAATGGTTACCTGGTATCCTAACCGTCTCAGGTCATGGGCGGCTATGAGTCCGGCAGGGCCTCCCCCGATGACGGCCACGGCTTCTTTTTTCTCGTCCGCCACGCTCAAGGACTCATCATCCTCACTGCCGTAATCTGCTACGAACCTTTTCAGATCACAGATGGCAATCGGGCTGTCTACGTCTTTCCTCCGGCAGGCCAGTTCGCAGGGACGCGTACAAATCCGTCCGATAATTCCCGGAAAAGGCAGTTTCTGCTTTACTACCCCGAGGGCCTCTTTGAAGCGACCCTGGGCAATCAACGTGGTGTATTGTCTTACGTCCAGGTGCAGCGGACAGGCTGCCTCGCAGGGCGCCGGCAGCTCGCCCCGGCACTGTTCCCGCACCTCAGCTGCGATAAGATTGACATGGTCAAGGAACTCCGCCTCGCCGGCACCCATCAAATAACTCCTTGTGGCATATTAAATTGACTATTTATACTGATACTATTTTTCATTTTCCGTAAATGAATTCAATAGGAAGATAGTACCATTTTCATAGTCCTTTTAGCAATAAACTAGGCGTCAATGATCAGTTTGCCGGCTACGGCACGATTTTCTTTCTTGTTCTCGCGGATAACGACCGTCACACTCTGGGCCGGCACCTTCAGGTTTTTCATCACTGCTTCCGTTATCTCCTTCACCAATCCTCTTTTCTGCTCAATCGTTTTTCCTTCATCCGTCTCGACAGTTACACGTGGCATAGTTTTTTTTCCTCCTTGTTAGATGATTAACGGTGCTGGTAATTTAAGGGATTATCCCCTTGTCCTTCAGATCCGCAATGTCCTCCCAGGTATAGCCCGCCTCTAAGAGCACCTCCTCCGTATGTTCGCCGAGCTCCGGTGCCGCCTGCGTCACTGTGGCCGGCGTCTTACTGAATTTATAGGGCACTCCCACAATCTTTGTCGGACCGAACACCGGGTGATCGAAATCGGTAATGTACTTGTTGGCTAATATTTGCGGATCTTCAATCGCTTGGGAAACAGTCTGGATGGGTCCGAAAATAAAGTCGCCGCCCTTCTCCAGCAGTTCCAGCCATTCCGGCAAGGGCTTGGTGGCAAAGATTCCATCAAGCACACGAATCAGTTCCTCTGAATTTTGGTTGCGGGCTTCCAAATTTACGTATTTGGGGTCTTTTTCCAGATGACCGATCCCTGTGACGCGGCAGAAATCATGCCAGTATCTATCTGCCTGAAGCATATATAGGTATACCCAACCCCCATCGCTGCATTGGTAGAAGTTGCACAGGGGGTTCACCACCTTTTCCCGGTCCCTTCTTGGAAACTCCCGACCGAGGAGCAGCCGGGCCGTAAAAGGTGAGGTTGCCAGATAAATCAGGCTGCCGACCAGGGAGGTATCGATGCGTTGTCCGATCCCCTGCCGGTCGCGCGCCACCAGGGAGGCCAGTATGCCGACAACGGTGATGACGGCGCCGATGGCATCGCCGCCGGCCCCCGATACCTGCCACAACGGCGGTGTCTCGGGCCCGCCGGCAAAGTAAAGCCAGCCTGTCTTGGCCTGGGCTATGTTCTCGAAGCCCGGCTTTAACCGCTCCGGGCCTTCCGGACCGAAGCCCGTGGCTTCGGCATAGATGATCTGTGGATTATAACGGCACAGCGTTTCATAGTCCATTCCCAACCTTTTCGGAACATCGGGCCGGAAGTTATGGAGAAAGACATCGGCGCCCTCGATAAGCTTGTAAGCGACCTTCTTGCCTTCCTCTTGCCGCAGGTCCAGGGCCATGCTCCGCTTGCTGCGGTTAAAGGCCTCCATAAAGAAGTTGCGGTCCAACTGGCCGGTGCGGGAACTCCTCATCTGCGACATCTGGGCCATGCCCCTGGCCGGGTCTCCACCCTGGGGATTCTCGATCTTAATCACAGACGCCCCCAGATCACCGAGCATGGCGCCCGCACTTGATCCCTGCGCCCACTGCGTACACTCGACAACATGTATTCCCTCTAATGGTCCGGTCATTTTCCTGTCTCCTGTATGAAACCCCACTTCTCTTTAACACGCCTCATGATCTCCGGGTCGGCTGTCACGGCCTTGGGGAACTCATCGAGCCACTCGAAGGGCTTCGTCGCATCGATGATGGCCTTGGCATTGAAGAAAGCGTCGGCGGGCTTCCTGATCGTGGGATCAAGGGGCGTACTCCAACAACGGGTGTTAATTTCAATATCCTTTGCCGGGTCTACCCTGGTACACATGGCCCAGAGCACTTCGTTGGTGTCGCTGGGGTCGATGTCTTCGTCCACCACCACCACAAATCTGCCATGGTAGGCGCCCGCACGGCCGTGCGCTGCCAGCATGGCCGCCTGTTTGGCATGGCCGGCGTAGCGCTGCTTGAGGGAAAGGGCAATGAATAGTTGTATGCCCGCGTCATGGAGCCAGACGCCCCTCACGTCGGGAATGCCCGCCTTGATCAGTTCGTTGTGGATCATGGCCGACTTGATGATCTGCGTGTAGTAGCCCGCATCGCTGGGGCAGCGGAAGGGCGGGCAACCTAGAATTATGGGATTATTGCGGTAGTAGATTCGTTCCACATTGACGATGGGTGCCGGCCTGTCTTTGCTGGCATAATAACCGGTCCATTCGCCAAAGGGACCCTCCTGACGAGTCACGCCGGGAGGACACCAGCCCACGAGCACGATTTCGGCATCTGCCGGTATGGGAAGTCCCGTCAACTCTTCCTCGATCACGTTGATGGATTCGCCGCGCACGGCCCCGCCGAACTCATACTCCTGGCCGGGAAGGGGCATGCTGCTCATCAGCAGAAACAGGGGGTGGTGTCCCACGGATATTGCCACCGGACATCTCTGGCCCCGCTCGTGGTATTTCTCATAGTGGAGCTTGCCATGATGACCGGGCGATATATAGAGGCCCGTGGTCTTACGGTCATGTACCATCACCCGATAGGTCCCCAGGTTTACCTCGCCCGTATCGGGATCCCTGGTGATGACGGCATCCCCGGTGCCGATATAGCGGCCGCCGTCAAGGGGCTGCCATTTGGGAACGGGAAACTTCAAGAGGTCTACCTTGTCGCCGGAATCCATATTTTCCAGCACCGGACCGGAACTCACCACCTGGGGGGGGAACCGGGAAGCACTGGATTCCCACCGGTCCCAGTTCTTTCTGATCAATTCGACAATTTCCAAGTCCGTACGGACGATCGGAAAGCCCAGGGTAAGGGCGGCCCGGGAAGGGTTGCGCACCGCGGACGTCAGCACCCGGAAACCTTTAGGGTAGTCTTTGATCTCGTCGAAGAGAAAGGCGGGCCCATGCTTCGTGGTTCTGTTGAACTCGGTAACACAGGCTATCTCCTGGTCCCAGTCGATACCGTCGATGTGCCTGATTTCTCCCATGGCCTCTACATCTTCGATCCATTTCCTCAGGTCGCCAATCTTGCTCATTTTTACCCCCCTAAGAAAACTCTCCAGATTTTGTTTACTAAGCGAACCCGTAATTCTTCCAATTCTGTATTACTCTTTCCTTTATCTCCCGGGGATACATTTCCTGGAAGGAAACGCGTCCCGGAACCGCACCTCCCCAATCCAGGGGCCAGGTGCAATCGAAGATCACCTTGGCACCCATATGCCCGGCGCTTTCCTCCGGGCTGAGGAAGGGGTTGGCATGGGAGGGTTCTATCGCTTCATCATAGATCCGGATACCCCGCTGGGGATGACATTTTGAGGCCAGGGCGTGCAGTACCTCGGACATGTTAAAAACATCCACATCGTCTTCAACCACAATCACCTTATAAAGGCCCAACTGGGCCGCGGCAAAGGCATATCCCACCTGGTTGGCAATGCCCCGGTAAGCAGGCTTCACTCCTACGATCGCCATCATGGTTGCCGAATCCAGAGGAACATGGACATCGGTGAAGGGAATGCCGTTCATTCTCAGAACCCGCTTCATGAGCAGCTCATAGTCCATGCTTCTTACTACCGTGTCGCTCGTCACGGGTATGCCCATGCAGCTCATGGTGACAATGGGATCATTCCGGTAGGTGACGGCATTTATGCGGTAGGCGGCCTGCGGTTCTCGCGGATCGGAACGATAACCGGTGTATTCGCCAAAAGGTCCCTCAAGCAGGGTCTTACCCAGCAGCATTTCCCCCTCCAGCACTATTTCGGCATGGGCGGGTACGAACAGGTCATTTGTTTCGCATTTCACCAGCTCCACGGGCTTCTGTCGCACGGCCCCGGCTAAGTCAACTTCGTTCTTCCGTCCGAAGGCGCGGGAAGCGCTCATCATGGAACATATTGGATCCATACCGATGGCAATGGCCACGGGCATGCTCTGCTGCCGCGAGGCATAGGCCCTTTTAAAGATATCATACTGATGGCTATAGGGCTCACACCGCCCTGCCAGGTGGTTCCGATTGGCGATCATCAGTCGATACATCCCCCAATTGGTCCAGTTCCGGTGCGGATCACGCGAGATCACGGCGTGCCATGTCCCCAGATAGCGGCCGCCATCACCTTCATGAACCATGGGCGCCGGGAATTGCAGGAGGTCGACATCATCGCCCAGCACCACGTTCTCTTTACAGGGGGCGTCCTTGACCACCACCGGTGCTAGCGGGGCCGCCAACCGGCGCTCGTACTCTGCTCTGATTTCCCGATAGGGGGTAGCGGGAGACAATCCCAGGGCAATGGCCAGGCGCCGGTAGGTGCCGAGGGGCTCCCCAAAAATGCGATACCCTGCCGGGTAATCCTTGATCCTTTCGAAAAAGGGAGCTGGTTTCTGTCTCTCCGAGACCCGGCGGACGATTGCTCCCACTTCCAGATCCCAGTCCACGACCTTGTTAATGCGCACCACGTCGCCGCTCTTCTCCAGAGCTTCTATGAACTGCCGGTTATCATCAAATGCCATGCAACGGGACTCCCTTCACGGATTTAGCAGCTGCTTCACCATAATCATCTTTTGGATGTTGGACGTACCTTCAAAAGTGGTGAAAGCCCTTGAATCTCGCACAAATCTTTGCACAGGGTATTCCATGGAGAAGCCATAGGCCCCGAATATTTTCGAGGTGACATCGGCCGCCTTAACTGCGGCTTCACTGGCCACATATTTGGCGAGAGACCCTTCGATGTTATCATCTTTCCCTTTATCCTTATTCAAGGCGGTCTGGTAAACCAGCAATTTTGCCGCTTCCAGTTCGATATACATCTCGGCAATTTGTTCCTGTATCATCTGAAATTTTGCTAATTGCTGCCCGAACTGCTGGCGCTCTTTTACATACTTCACACTTGCTTCCAAACAGGCACCGCCTAATCCCATCGCACAGGCAGCGGCAAATAACCTTAGATTACCGAACATTTCCATGACCATGGGGAAGCCCTTTCCCGGAGTTCCCAATAAACAGTCTGCCGGCAATTGTACTTCCTGAAAATTTATTTCCCCCGTAAGAGAACAGGAAAGGCCCAACGTTTCAATGGGGTGGGTAGTTATCCCGGGAATTTCCTTCATCTCCACAAGAAAGCAAGAGATCCCCTGATATTTCATTTCCTTACTCGTATAAGCAAAAACCAGGCACAGATCGGCAACCGGGGCATTGGTGATCCAGGTCTTTGTCCCGTTTAAGACATAACCCTTTTCATTTTTACGGGCCGTCATTTTCATCGAGGCGACGTCTGAGCCGGCGTCCGGTTCTGTTACCCCCACGGAGCCGATGGCATCTCCGCTTACCAGTCTGGGCAGATACTTGTCCTTTTGCTCCTTAGTGCCATACTTTAAAAGGGCTAACCCCGGGCCGGTGGCTTGAGAATTAACAAGGCCGGCATAGGAAGCACTGACTTTGGCAATTTCCTCCGTGATAATGGCGGCCGTGAGAAAGCCGGTATTCGTGCCTCCGTATTCTTCGGGGATGACGCTGCCGAAGAAGCCCAATTTACCCATTTCGGAAACTAACTCCCGCCGGAAGACGCCTTTTTTTTCATCGTCCTTTTGCCGCGGAGCAAGGCGCTCCTCCATGAATTTCTTCGTCGTGTCCCTGATTATTTTCTGTTCTTCAGAAAATTGAAAATACATTCATGACTCCTTATCGATGCTCCGGAGCGCATGACGCAGCAAAACAGGGATCATCTCCCGCCGATACCCGGGGGAAGAGGCCGTGTTGGCAACGGGCATGGCGATCTTCTTTGCGAGCAAACCTAACGGCTCGGCGTGTTTCTCCGTTATGACCTGGCCTCTGAGCAGGGGCCCGGCATCAGGGACCACCAAAGGCGCCGGACCGGCAGCGCTCAACACGAGACGGGCATCCCGGCACCGTCTTGCGCCTCTAGCCGGATCGAATTCCAGGAAGAGCGAGATGCCCAGGAGCGGGAAGTCGATGGTGTCTCTGAGCCTTAGTTTCTGGTAGGTGAAGCCAAAGGAAGGGGGCAGGGGCGGAAGCAATATTTCTGTCATGATTTCATCGGCTGCCAATAGCGTGGGCCGCAGTCCTGAACCTGTAAAAATGTCCGCCACGTCCCTTTGTCGCGACCCCCTGGAGCTGGCGATGGTGACCGTGGCCTGCAGGACCATGAGGGGGCCGGCCAGGTCCCCCGAATACACGGCATGGCACCTGTCGCTTCCCTTGACAACGTGGCACCTGTCCCCGCCGACCTTGAAGCATGGCGGCCAACGTTTCCGAAAAATGGGAGGTTGATTGTAGTAAGTGCAGCGGGTCTGGAGACACAAATTTCCTCCCACCGTACCGCAGTTGCGCAGCAAGGGGGAACTGGTGAGCTCAATGGCCTCGCGCAGGCCGCGCCAGGCAGGGTTTGTGGAGGCGATATCCGCCAATTCGCTGAGGGTGGTTGCCGCGCCTATTCTGAGGCCGCCATTCGGTAAAGGGGTAAGGCCGCTCAATTCGGCAATGTTTTTCAGCTCGATCACCCGCTGCGGTGCACAGAGGCGGTCCTTCATGCGGACAAACAAATCCGTTCCGCCGGCCACAAAAGCGGTATCATCGCCGCCGAGTGAAAAAGCTTCGGACAAAGTCGCGGGCCTCAGGTAGGCAAACCTGGGAAGACTCAATTTTTTCCTCCTTTGGGGCGCTTGTCTCGCTGCAGAGCGGCGATGATGACGCTCGGGGTAATCGGCACTTCCGTAAACCATAGGCCGATGGCGTCGTGGAGCGCGTTGACCAGGCAGGGCATGCCGGCTATTTGGGTGCCTTCGCCGCATTCCTTGGCCCCGAAAGGACCGACCGCATCCACCGTGTCTGTATGCGTAATTTCGATCGGGCATGCCTCAAGCGATGTCGGCATCCTGTACTCCAGAAAGGAGGGGTTCATGGTTTGTCCATCCTGGCGGATGATGATCTCGGTAAAGGTATGGCCGATCCCGCCGATTGCCGACCCCTCCAACTGCCCCTCCACGAGCATCTCGTTGATGGGTTGTCCGCAATCGTGAACAATAGCGAGTCTGCACACTTTCACGCGTCCTGTTTCCAAATCAACTTCCACCTCTGCCACCTGTGTCCCGAAGGAATAGGCTCCCGATTGATTCCCCAGGCCCGTTTCAAAATTCGGAGGGTCGATCCCCCCGGGAGCCCAATAGCCCCTGCCCAGAATCGTTTTGCCCGTGCCTGAGTACTGGGCAGTTTTGACGATTTTGTCGAAAGGCAGGCTCCGGTCCGGGTTACCCGCCACGTAAACGCGTCGATCCTGGAAGATGATATCCCCGGCGTCCGCCTCCAGGAGGCTGGCCGCCACCTCAGCCAACTGCCTTCTGGCGTCTTCGGCGGCTATTTTGACGGCATTTCCCGTAATAAACGTCACCCGGCTGCCATAAACGCCGGGATCGACCGGGGTCACGTCGGAATCGAGCGTGCCGTAACGGACGTCTTCAAGCCTGACACCCAACACTTCGGCGGCAATTTGCGAGAGGACCGTATCCGAGCCTTGCCCGCAGTCTGTGGAGCCCGTGACGAGCGCAACGGACCCGTCCTCGTGGATTTTGACCAGGGCGGCCGCGGTATTGTGCCCGGCCATGCGAGGCCCGCTTAAATAACCATAGGAAGCTATGCCGATACCTTTGCGGAATCTGGCGTCCTTGCCGATGCTAAGCTCGCTTCGCCATTGCTTCGCGATTTTTCTTGCTTCCTCGAGGGAAGCGGTGAGCCCGCAACTCGTTATTTTGAAGCCATTGCCCGTTGTCTCACCGGACTGGACGGCATTTTTCAAGCGTATCGCAAAGGGGTCCAGCCCCAATGCCTCGGCCGCCATTTCCAGTTGCACCTCCGCGGCAAAGCGGGCCTGGGGGACCCCATGGCCGCGCATCGCGCAAGAAGGTTGGGTGTTGGTGTGCACCCGGCAGCCCTGCACCCTGAGGTTCGGAACCCGATAGGGAAGCGCCAGAAAGGTACACATGTAGTAGAGGCTCAAGGCACCGATGCTCTTGTAGGCTCCGCCATCGGCGATGACCTCCCCATCGATTGCCAGAAGCGTTCCATCCTTGCGGAAGCCCGCCTTGATCCGGAAGAAGGAAGGGTGGCGCTGGCGATAGGCGTAGAGGACCTCCTCCTGGCTGGCCACGATCTTGACCGGCCGTCCCGTTTTCCTGGACAGGAGGGCGGCACAAAAATCTATGCTGTACATTTCATTCTTGCCGCCGAATCCCCCACCTATGCAAGGTTGTATGATGCGGACGCGACTCGGAGGAATGCCCAGGGCCTTGGCCATGTTGCGATAGGTAAAGTAGGGACTCTGTTTGGAACCCCAGAAGGTCAGTTTGCCCGCATTGTCCCAACTGGCAAGGGCCGCATGGGGTTCCAGGAAGCCGTGACGGATGGGGGCGGTCTGGAATTTATCTTCGCGAACATAGTCGCATAGGGGGAAGGCCTTATCCACATCGCCAAAGTTCAGGTTCGTCTGGAAGGAGAGGTTCCCCGGCACGTTTTCGTGGACCAGCGGGGCGCCCTCGGCCATGGCCGAGAGGGGATCCAGGGCCGAGGGAAGCACCTCATACTGAACCTCGACCAGCTCCAGTGCCTTTTCCGCGGTCTCTTCGTCCACCGCCGCCACCGCCGCGATCTCATCGCCTATGAAGCGAACCTTGTCGAGAGCAAGATAGGGCTCGTCTCCCTCTGCGGATATGCCCCCGGCCTTGAAACCGAGCGTGTCTTTACCGGTCACTACGGCCCGCACCCCGGGAAGCGCCAGGGCCCGAGAGGCGTCGATGGCGATGATTTTCGCGTGGGGATAGGGGCTGCGCAGGATCTTGCCGTGCAGCATGCCCGGCAAGGAAAGATCCCCGGCATACTTCGCGTCGCCGGTGGCCTTGCCGATGCCGTCCACCCGGGGAAGCCGTTTGCCGATGTTTACATAATCGGGCCTCATGACTCTCGGTCCTCCAGGGCATCAGGAGCGGCGCCGGCGGCCCTCTGGACCGCCTTGACGATCTTGACATACCCGGTGCAGCGGCAGAGATTGCCCGCTAATCCTCGCTTGATTTCCTCCAGGGAAGGGGTGCTGTGCCGGGCGAGCAGAGCCTTGGCGGTCATGATCATGCCGGGAGTGCAAAAGCCGCACTGAATGGCCCCGAGCTCATGGAAAGCGGCCTGGAGCGGATCCAAACGACCCTCTCTGGCCAAGCCTTCGATGGTCAATATTTCCTTGCCCTGAGCCTGCACCGCCAGTATCAGGCAGGACTGGACGGCCTTGCCGGCAAGGATCACGGTGCAAGCCCCGCATTCTCCCTTGTCACAGCCCTTCTTGGTGCCGGTGTAACCGATCACATCCCGCAACACATCGAGCAGGGTCCAGTGGTCCTCGACAAAGACCTTGAAATCCTCCCCGTTTATGCGTAAACCGATCTCTGGCATGTTAATCTCCCATAGAGCCGCTATTGCGCCTCTAAGCGTTCGATGATCTTAATCTTCCAGGGAGCTTTTTCCAGGCGGCCCAGATCCGTTCTTATCCACAGCCTGTCTCCTTCCGGCAGTTGCTCGGCAGAGCTGGATATAAACGCCTTCACAGAGAATGATTCATATTTGCGCTTCCCCGGCGTCAGGTCTCTGATGGCGATCTGGCATTCCTGACCGTCAGGGAGCTCTTCGTTTCTCAAGACAAAGGTATCATATTCTTTCTTCATTTTATTCACCCTCGAACCCGTAATTTATCCAATTCTGCATTACCCGTTCCTTGATCTCCTGAGGATACATTTCCTGGAAAGAGACCCGTCCCGGCACTTTGCCTTCCCAGTCCAGCGGCCAGGTGCAATCAAAGATCACCTTGGCCCCCATATGCCATTTTCTTTCTTCCTGGCTGAGGAAGGGGTTCAGCGGCGAGGGATCGATGGCTTCGTCATAGACCCGTATCCCCCGGACGGGATGACATTTTGACGACAGCGCGTGCAGCACTTCGGACATGTTGAAAACATCCACATCATCCTCAACCACGATTATCTTATATAGACCCATCTGAGCCGCGGCAAAGGCGTACCCGACCTGATTGGCAATGCCTTTATAGGCCGGCTTCACTCCCACGACCGCCATCATGGTTGCCGATTCCAGAGGAACATGGACATCGGTAAAGGGAATGCCATTCATCTTCAGCACCCGCTTCATCAGAATTTCATAGTCCATGCTCCGCACGACGGTATCGCTGGTCACGGGGATGCCCATACAGCTCATCGTGAGAATGGGATTATTCCGATAGGTGATCGCCTTGATGCGATACACCGTCCTCATATCCCGCGGGTCGGAACGGTAACCCGTGTATTCGCCGAAAGGTCCCTCCAGCCGACCCGCACCCAGTACCATTTCGCCTTCCAGCACAATTTCGGCATGGGCAGGCACCAGTAAGTCGTTGGTCTCGCATTTCACCAGTTCCACGGGCTTCTGCCGCACTGCTCCGGCTAAATCCACTTCGCTTTTCCGCCCGAAGGATCGGGAGGCACTCATGATGGAACAGATAGGGTCCATGCCGATGGCGATGGCTACGGGCATATTCTGATTCTTCGACGCATGTAATCTTTTAAAGATATCATACTGATGCGTATAGGGCTCGCAAAGACCTGTTACATGCCGCCGATCGGCGACCATGAGCCGGTACATCCCCCAATTGGTCCAATCCCGGTCGGGATCATTACAGATGATGGCATGCCAGGTTCCGAGATAACGACCGCCGTCTCCTTCATGGATCATGGGCGCCGGGAACTGGAAAAGGTCTACATCATTGCCTAATACCACATTTTCCTTACAGGGGGCATCCTTGACCACGAGCGGCTTTAGCGGCTTTGCCAGCCGGCGTTCGTACTCCGCCCTGATCTCCCGATAAGGGGTGGCAGGGGGCAATCCCAGGGCCACCGCCAGGCGCCGGTAGGTGCCGAGAGGCTCTCCAAATATGCGATAGCCTTCGGGGTAATCCTTAATGTTTTCGAAGAAGGGAGCCGGCTTCTGCATCTCCGAGACCCGGCGGACGATCGCGCCCACCTCCAGGTCCCAGTCCACGGTTTTCTTAATGCGCACCAAATCGCCGCTCTTCTCCAGAGCCTCTATGAACTGCCGATTATCGTCAAATGTCATCTTAAATTAGACTCCTTTCTTGGTTATATCTCTTTGCCACCTTCCACCCGCAGACGAGCGGGCAGAATTACTTTTCCGATGTGCCAAATCAATCCCGGCAACAAAATGCCGATACCTACGGCACTGGTTTGCCAATTCGGGTAGAGAAACAAGATCCCGCCGGCCAGAAACAGGGTCCGGGGGAGCCAGGTCATTTTCCTGATGAGAAAGCCCTCCATCCCCGCGGCTAACACAAAAACCCCCACCAAAGCCGAGATAGTAGTAAATGCTATATCTATCCCTGAACCCACGAGAATCATGTTGGCGTTCAAGGCAAACATGAAGGGGACGAGATAAGCGACGATACCCAAACGGACTGCTTGCCATCCTACCTTCCCGGAGTCGGCTTCGGCAATACCTGCCGCCACAAAGGCAGCCAAGGCCACGGGCGGTGTGATGAACGAGGAAATCGCCCAATATATGAGGAAAAGGTGGGCGGCTAAGATGTGAACCCCCATAGTCACCAGGGCCGGGGCTACCAGGACGCTGAGGATGATATAGATGGAAACGACACCCGTTCCCATGCCTAAGATGAAACTCGCCAGAGCTGCCAGTGCCAGGAGCAAGAGGAGATTTCCTCCCGCCAGGTTCACAAGCTGCCCGGAAAAGACCAGTCCGAGGCCGGTTACGCTGATGGAGCCCACAATCATCCCGGCAACGGCGCAGGGAATGGCTGCCCAAAGCGCGGTGCGGCTGCTTTCCACAAAGCCGCCCACTAAGCGGCCGAAACCCAGCCGTGATTCCTTGCGAAACAGGCTGACTACCCAGAGCACGGCTATTGCATACAGGGCCGCCATCTCCGCATCGTAGCGAAAATAGACTATCGCCACAATAAGCACCACTAATGACAGGAGATGTTGCCAGCCGTCTTTGAACCTGATCGCGGGTAAGGCGGAGCGGGGGATGCCGCGCAGTCCCTTGACAGCAGCTTGCATATCTACCTGCAGGAAGATACTCAGGTAGTAGAGAAAGGCGGGTAAGGCGGCCGCAATACAGACCGCTCCGTAGCCGGCGCCGGTCACATCAGCCATGAGAAAGGCGACTGTCCCCATAACCGGCGGCATAATTTGCCCCCCCGTCGAGGCTACCGCCTCCACGGCCCCGGCAAATTCTGCTGTATAGCCTGTTTTTTTCATAAGGGGGATCGTTACTGAGCCGGTAGACGCGACGTTGGAAGTGGGTGAGCCGGAAATACAACCAAAGAGGGCGCTGGCAACGACCGCCGCCTTAGCCGGGCCTCCCCGCACCGTGCCGCACAGAGACAGAGCAAGGCCGATGAAAAACTCACTGGCGCCAGTGCTCAGCAGAAGTTGCGAGAAGATCATGAAGGTAATGACGATGGTGGTGGCTACCCCGACCGTGGTGCCAAAGATGCCTGATTCACTGAGGTAAAATACCGAGACGACGCGCTGTATGCTGAGCGCCTTACCAAAGAGAATGCCCGGCATATACCCTGATAACAGGGGGTGGAGTATAAAAAACAAAGCTATGGCCGGGACAAACCAGCCGACCACCCGCCGCCCCGCCTCGAGGATTGCCACTATCAGCAGGCCGCACATGACAACCTCTACAGGCGATGCAAACCCGGAGTAACGATGGGCAATGATGGCGTCTTGAAAAAAGGCGTAATAGGCGGTGGGCAATAAGCTCATCAAGATCAGCAGGATATCATACCAGGGCAAATTATCCCGCGAGCCCCCTTTGGTCGCCGGCCGGTTGAGGAAGGCGAGGGCCAGGAACAACCCTAAGCCTATGGCCCGGTGCGGCCCCAGCCCAATGTATATCCCGAGACGGTCAAAAATCCCAGAGAGATAAAGGAGAACATAGGTGCATAAAGCAGTCCCGAAAACAATGGTAAGCCGGTTGGCGGCCGAGCTATTCCTCCAGCGAAGCGCGACCTTAACCTCGCTCATCTTGTCTTCTTCTATGGTCATCTTTATGGTCATAAGATATTTGCGCCGCTATTTTCGCAGACTATTTTGCGATCTTCAGGATGTTTTGTTGCGCCTTTTCCATATCAGCAGTCCAGACCTTCCTGTCTTTCAGGTACTTCACCAAACCGGGGTGCAAGGGCGCCAGGTTCAGCCCCGTTTTTTGCGACTCAAGGGTCCAGTCCAGGTCAGGATGATACTTGGTGAACTCCCCGGGAGTGTTCGGCCCGCTGGTATCCAAGAGGATTTTTGCGATAGCGTAGGCGAGGTCTTCCGGCATATCCTTGTGGACTATCCCATGGAATCCCTGGGTTACGGTCAGTACCGGGTGGTTCTGGCCCTTATAGATGCCCGGGGCCATGGTAAACTGCCCGAGGAAGGGGTATTTCTTGAGTACATAGTCCACCTCAGCCTGGGTCAGTGACAGAAAAACCAAGTCAACTTTGAAAGCCCCCTCTTTGATGGTACCGACCCCTCTGCGGGCCCCCAAGCGTACGCAGGCATCTGCCTTGCCTGCGAGAATGGCATTGAAACCCTCTGCGGCGGTGCCCATTTTCAGACCAGTCACGTCTTGGGGCTTCATTTTGTGGAATTCCAACAGAGCAGGTATCACGTATTCGGCCGGCGATCCTTTGTAAATGTACATGAAGCGCTTGCCCCGGAGGTCTGGTATCTTCGTGATGTGGCTGTCGGCCCGGGCGATAATGGTCAGCGGGATTGGGTATTGATAGAGTAAGTAGCGAACCGCCTGTTTTCCATCGGCGGCAAAGGTGTTTACTCCCCGGACAGCGTCATCCAGCGAGGTGTCGGTAGCGGAAAAACCGATATCGGCTTCACCCCTGGCAACCAACCGGAGACGTTCTTCGGTGCCGGCAACAGTTACCGTGGCCCTGATCTTTAACTTTTCTTCAATCTGTTTAGCAATGGTAACCCCCAGGATATAGGCGGTAGAACCTGGATCGGTAACGGCAATAACCATTGTGGAAGGCCAGGGCTTAGCAGTCTTCTGGGCTGCTCCGGCGCAAGGCGTCAAGACCGATAACAGTGCTACTGACAGTGCAAGGAAAAATACACTCGCTTCCCATAACAGTTTTCGCTTCCCCATGATCCCCTCCTTTAAGTTGTCTGCCCCCTTCTATTTGGGCTAATATCCTTTAAATGTGATGGGTTTTTTCTCCATGAATGAATTTAGCGCTCCGTTCCAGTCTTCCGTGGCCCCGCATATTCTCCACTGTTCCTCTTCCAATTTCAGACCCTCGTCCAAGCTCAGGCCTATTCCCTTGACAACCGCTTCCAGGATTAATTTTGATGCCACGGGCCCTTTTTGACCGATCACTTTGGCAATGGCCAGGGCCGTTACCATCAGCTTGTCTGCCGGGACAAGCTTGTCCACCAGTCCGAGTCGATAGGCTTCTGGAGCGGTGATGTTCTCCCCCGTCAGGAGGTAGTAAAGCGCGGCCCCGGTGCCGATCAAGCGGGGCAGCAGTTGCGTCCCCCCTGCTCCCGGCAGGCCGCCCAGTCCCACCTCCGGCAGTCCCAGGACAGCCGTATCGGCAGCCACCCTGATATGGCAAGACATGGCCAGCTCCAACCCGCCGCCTAAGGCGATGCCGTTGATGGCGGCAATGACGGGTTTTGTCAGATTTCTGATGATACCGAAGACGCGATGATCCTCCCGGGAATCGGCGGCCATGCCGTCTCCCCCTAAACCCACGAACCCAGGTATGTCTTTTCCGGCACCGAAGGCCCTGCCATTTCCTGTAATCACGATCACTTTGATATTTCCATCGGCTTCGGCAGCGGAAAACAGGTGCTCAAGTTCAAGCCGGACCTGGGCGTTCAAGGCATTCAAGGCTTTAGGACGATTAAGGCTTATGATCTGAGTATTTTCCTTTACTTCGCTGAGTACATTTTGATTACTCATGAATCTCCCTTTCTGTTATATCTCGGCAAAGCGGAAGCATTACATGATGCGATCTAAAACATCTTGTTAATGCCTGCTTTTTTACCTTGTTCGTCATAGACATACCAACCGCGGCCGGTTTTTCTTCCCAAGTGGCCTGCTTCAGCTAATTTAACTAATAAATAATGGGGAGCATACCTTTGGTCATGCAATTGGCTGTAAACAGAGTTTAATCCGCTAATCATGGCATCTATGCCGAACATATCCATCAATTCGAAGGGCCCCATGCGATGGCCCAGTCCCAAGCGGATAGCGTTATCGATATCTTCAACCGTACCGGAACCGATCTCCAGTGCCTCAATGGCCCGTGCCAGAAAGGGGAAAAACACAAAGTTAACGATATAGCCGGGTGAATCCTTGCATTTGACCGGCGCCTTCTCCAAACCCTCTTTGATAAAACTCATGGCAAATTCGACCGTCTCTGGGCTCGTCTGCAGAGCGGGAGCAACTTCCACCAACGCCATGAGATGGGCCGGATTATTGAAGTGCGTGCCGATAACCCGGTCGGGTCTTCCCGAACCGGCAGCAAGAGCGGTGATGGAGAGCAAAGAGGACGTTGTCATAAAAACAGTGTCGGGAGGACATATCTTATTTAATTCGCTAAAATTTGCCACCTTCAAATCCAAAATATCCGGCACGGCATCGATGATTACCTGGCAATCCTTGAGATCGGCAAGTTCGGTTGTGGCGGTGACCTGGGAAAGCGACACCTCCTTCTGCACTTCTGTCAGGACGTTCTTCCGGACCAAGGCCGGATAGCACTGAGAAATCCTTTGGATCGCCTTATCGGCAAGCTCTTGATTCAATTCTTTCACTACCACGGGATATTTCAATGCCACCGCTGTCGCGATTGTCGGTCCCATGACGCCACAGCCTATAATGCCTACTTTTTTCACGTCCTTAACTTTCATGTTTGATTACCTCCTTTGCAGAATATGATCGATTAACTTCAGGTGGTTCCGGGTGGTGGGCAATGTGCTCCCTTCGCGGTGCACGCAAACCAGTAATTTTTGCTTACTATGGGTTGGTGTGTTTGTCAAGTGGTTATTCAACCAATATTTTAGTGAACGACTAACATAGTTATATGGATAACTAAATATACTCTTGACTGTTCGTGAACTTTCTTATAATAGTAACCATGCGGATAATCTGGCCCTATATCGCCATATCCTGGTTTGCAAGGTCCACAAGGAGAGAGCATGCGGGACAAGAATAAAAGGAAGAACGAAATCTTAACGGCGGCTGCGAACTTATTTGCGCAGAAAGGCTATGAGCGAACTACTATCAAGGATGTTACCGGCGCCATAGGTTTAAACCAAGGCATATTTTACTACTATTTTCCCGATAAACAGACCCTTTTATACAGTGCCATGGATTCCGGCCTCCAGTCAATCCTGCCCAAGGCCAGGCAGATCGCCAAGATGAAAACATCGCCGGTGGCAAAATTGGAGCTTCTGATTAAGACCCATCTTGCCCCATTTATCATCAATAAAGCGGTACCTACCATCGCCACGAACGAAATGCGAAACTTGTCTGCCAAAATGCGTAAAAAGTACTTGGCGGTGAGAGACGCTTACGAGGCGATCTTTCGGGAAGTGATTAATGCCGGGATTGCGGCGGGGCAGTTTCGCGAGGTCGATGTGCCCTTAATGAGCGCCTTCATCTTGGGACTGCTGAATTCGGTGATTCCTTGGTATAGGAGCGATGGGCGGTACTCCCCTGACGAAATAGCAGTGCAACTCGTAGACTTTATTTTACCTGCCCTCAAAAAAGAAGAAAGGAGAGGATAATGCCGATTGTGCAAATCAGTATGATTCAGGGAAGAAGCAAGGAGATGAAGCGGGACTTGATCAATAAAGTGACCAAGGCCATCGTTGAGGCCCTAAAAATTAGCAGTGATAAGGTGCACATCGTCCTCCATGAACTTCCCGAGGAAAATACAACGTCAAATCGTTCTCAGGTAAACAAAGAGTAGACAGTATAAAATGGGGGAGTAAATCAGTGAAAAACGGGGGGGCAAATGAAGAGAATTAGTATCCTATTGTGTCTTTTATTCAGCACCTTGATTGTTTCCGAAACAACACAGGGTGAAGTGTATCCGAACAAACCGGTCACGATCATGCAGGCCTTTGGTGTCGGCGGCTCGTCCGATATGCTCATACGAGGTGTTTCTCCTTACCTTATTAAGGAGTTAAAAACACAGATAGTAATACAAAATGTTCCCGGAGCCGGTGGCGTGATCGGGTACAACAAGTTTTATAAGTTGCCGCCCGACGGTTACAACCTGCTGTTTACAAATTTTCCCACTCCTTACACGGCGGAGCTTAATTCGGAAAGCGATTATTACCGGACCAGGGAATTTGAACCCATATCCGCTTTTGCCAAAGATTATATTATTGTAGCGGTCCATCCGGACACCTTTCAAAATGCTGATGAGTTCATCAAAGCGGCCCGCAGTCGTTCTTTGCGGATAGGCGTCACGGGAGTGGGGGTTACGGGACGGGGAGGTAACCTCAACGGTTATATCCTGGAGAAGTCTTTAGGCGTTCACTTCACCTTTGTACCTTATCCCAGCGGCGGCGCCAGTTTGACCGCCCTGGCTGGGAATCATATCGATGCCGTGGTCACCCCCTCCTCTTCGGCCGCCAACCTGGTGCGGGCCAAGAGGATAAAATTGTTGTTGGCCTATGCCGATGAACGACGCCCCCAGTATCCCCAGGTTCCGACACTGAAAGAATTAGGTTATGGACCAGTGGAAGTTTATTTTCTCTACGGAGCCTTTGCCCCTCCGAGGATACCCCAGGGGCGGTTGCAGATATTGGAGAAAGCCTTTGGTCGGGCCGTGACCAATCCCAGCTTTGTCGAATGGATTCAGAAAGGGACCCTGGAATATATTAATTTAAATGCCCGGGCTTTTAAAGCCGAGGTCGAGAAGCTGATGTCGGCAACCGATCACTACCGGGAGTTTATAAAATAACCGGTTAATCATCAACGCTTTAGAGTCTTCTTTTAGTAAGTAAGAAATTATTTTCTGCGCTTTTCCGGCAAAAAATAATTTCGTAAACTTACTTATTCCTGTTTATCAGGGTTAGGGTGCGTCACAATGATCCATGCCTTTTTGCAAGGACTGGGGACTTTAGGTTCTCCCATGGTTATGCTTGCGCTGGCCCTAGGAAGCGTCATTGGTGTTATTATCGGCATCATACCGGTAATAGGACCCCTGATTACGATTGCCATCTTGCTGCCCTTCGTCAACGGAATGTCGCCGGAAACGGGACTTTCCCTGCTGATTGGCATCTACGCCGCCAGCATGGCTGGCGGATCCATGACCTCTATTCTCCTGAACATCCCGGGAGATGTCACCAATGCGGCAACGGTCATCGATGGGTACCCCCTTGCCCAGAAGGGACAAGCGGGACGCGCCATGGGGGCGGCGATTCTCAGTTCCGCCATGGGCGGGATCCTTGGTGTCTTTCTGGCCATGGGGATGATCCCCTTGGCATTGGTTTTGGTTTTGGCATTCCGGGCGCCGGAAATGTTCTTTCTGGTGTTGCTGGGTATCTCCGTGATCGCCACCATCGGTAAAGACTCGCTGGTCAAGAGTCTCATCAGCGGATTTCTCGGCATCATCCTTTCCTTTGTCGGGTTTCACGCCATAACCGGCGCCAGCCGCTTTACCTTCGAAACCACCTTTCTCTATGACGGCCTCAATCTCATCCCCTTTATCTTAGGTATCTTCGCCCTCCCGGAATTGATCGAGGTCGCCGTCAAAGGCACGACCATTTCCCAGGCCCCAGTGGTTGCTAACCTGACGCAGGATATCATGGAGGGATTTAAGGATGTCTTCCGCCATTTCTGGCTTTTCTTGCGCAGTTCGTTGATAGGGTATATCCTGGGAGTTATCCCGGGAATCGGGACGCAAGTAGCCATCTTTGTGGCCTATGGGCAAGCCAAGCAATTTTCCCGAAATCCGGAAAAATTTGGCACCGGTTGCATCGAAGGCGTTATTGCTCCGGAGAGCGCCAACAATGCCTCACAAGGCGGGCACATGCTGCCCACCCTGGCTTTCGGCATACCTGCGGGAGCAATAATGGCAGTCCTCCTGGGCGCTTTCCTCATGGTAGGGATTACCCCGGGTCCCGCCATGCTGAAAGACCATTTAGACCTTTCCTTCCTCCTCCTTATCGGCCTTGCTGTTGGTAACATCCTCTCGCTTGCTTTATGCTTTTTGTTGGCCCGCTGGACAACCAAGATAGCTAACGTTCATGCCGATTTCCTGCTGCCGATCATTGTCGCGATCACGTTCATTGGCACCTATGTGGCGCGGGAGGAGCTGTTGGACCTGATTGTCCTTTTGCTCGCCACGGTGCTTGGCTCAGCCATGTTGAAATTCAATTATTCCAGGCCGGCCCTGATCTTGGGTTTCATTTTGGGCAAGCTGGCGGAGAAGTATTTCTTTCTCTCCCTGAGCGCCTTCGGACCACTTTTCTTCCTCAGTCCCCTTTGTCTGGTCCTTATTGTTCTCACAGTTATCCTCCTCTTTTCACGGCAGCTTGGACGAGTCTTCCAGCGCTTTCCCCGAGGAGGTCCTTCCGGGCATGAAGCCTAGCAGCTACTTTCTTATCGCGATTATTGTGCTGATGATAGCGGTCATCTCTTGGTCGCTGACCTACCCTGATATTGAAACCACCATCCTGCCCTTGATGTTTGGCGCCCTTACCTTGGCTCTGGCAATAGCGCAGCTGGTCATAGAAAACCGCAATTTAGGAATAGCGAAGCCTGACCGCACCAAAGAAGATGTGGACTCGGCACCGGTCAAGGAGAGTCACGCCTCCGTCGCGGGCTGGCTGATAGGTCTCTTGTGCGGGGTTTATGTTCTGGGCCTTTTAATCGCCACGACGCTCTTTGTCTGCCTTTACATCAAAATGCATGGTCGAAGATGGGGCATAGCCATTGCTTTGGCGGTTATGTTCCTGGCTTTTTCCTACACCTTATTCGTCTTGGTGTTGCGTGTTCACTTATACAGCGGGCTATTGTTTAGGGCCTCGTAAAAAAGTCCTAAAATGGCATTTTACAAAACGTGTTAGGCTTTAAGTTTTATGTTTTAAGTAGATGCATAGATAGGGGGTATGTTATGAAAGGCAGAATGATAGCTGTTGTGTTCATGGTCGGTATGGCTCTTGTCCTTATTTTCAGCGATGGCCGGGCGGCCCAAGTAGGCGGTAAAGTGGAGGAGTTCTTCAAAGGCAAGACGATCACCATTATCGTTCCTTATGACCCAGGGGGTGCTTACGACAGTGTGGCGCGCGTGTTTGCGCCTTACTTTGCGAAATATACGGGCGCTTCCATGGTGATGATTGAAAATATGACCGGAGCCGGTGGTTTGAAAGGCATGAACCATATGTATATTAAAGCCAAGCCCGACGGACTGACGCTTGCGACATTTGCCGGCGATACGGCGATGCTCAACCAATTGCTGCGCAAGCCCGAAGTGAGATATGATGTTGCCAGATATAGCTACATCGGGCGCTGGTTCCGTGAGGATGAGGCGATCGCCATCGGAGTGAAGGTCCCTTATTCCACGCCCAAAGACCTGCGCAGCCTGAAGGAGTTGAAAATGGGGACCATGACCGCGGGCAGCGGTATGGCCTTTACCATGGCGGCCTTTGCCAATGCCTTTGATCTGAATATGAAGCTAATCCCCGGCTACTCCGGCACCATGAACATCATCCCGGCGATCGCCAGCGGCGAACTGCACGGTACGGGTACCGGCCTTGCCACCTTGAAACGCTACGCCGATCAAGAGATGCTGAGATTAGTCTGTCTTCTCGGTTCGGAGCGATCCACGGAAGCTCCCGATGTGCCCACCATCCATGAGCTGGCAAAAAAGATAGGGGAACCATTGAAAGAGGAAAAGGCAAAATGGGTTGAGCTGAGACAGGCGACCTTAGAGCTTACGCGCGAGTTGATTGGACCGCCCGGCATCCCCGTGGACCGGCTGAAGTACCTGCGTGAGGCTTTCCTCAAGGGTACGCAGGATAAGGACTTCCGGGCGGCTATGTCCAAGGTTGGCTTTGAAGTAAGCAATGTCGGCCGGGGTGAGGACCTGGAGAAGGCGGCCAAATTCAAGATGACAGAGGCGGAACTGACCAGCTTCAGCGACTTCCTGACCAAAAAATACCTTAAGAAATAGCGGTAACGGTACAATCACCAATTTTAGGAGGAGTGAAAATGGCATACTATAAAGATCTCAGGCAATATATTGAAGTTCTGGAACAGCACGGCAAGTTATTCCGCATCAAGGAAGAAATAAATAAAGACACCCAGCTCCACCCGATGGTGAGGTGGCAATTCCGCGGTCTTCCGGAAAAGGAGCGGCGGGCCTTTCTTTTCGAAAATATCATCGACGTCAAGGGTAAAAAGTACCCTAGCCCGGTTCTGGTGGCCGCCCATGCTGCCTCGCGGGAAGTTTATGCCTTGGCCATGAATTGTAAGCCCAGTGAAATTATGCAGAAATGGCAGAACGCCCAACATCATCCCATCGCCCCCAGGATGGTAAAATCCGGCGCCGTTCAGGAAGAAATCCATAAGGGCGCCGGCTTGCTCAAGCACGGCGGGCTGGAGGAGTTTCCCGTCCCCATCTCAACGCCGGGATTTGATAACGCCCCCTATTTCACGGCCGCCAATTGGGTAACAAAGGACCTTGACACCGGGAGATACAACATAGGCAACTATCGGGGCATGGTCAAGAGTCAGGACAGGGTAGGCGTCTTCTCCATGCAGCCTCAGCACCTCTATATGCAGTGGGAGAAATACAGGAGCCGGGGCATACCGATGCCGGCCGCAGCCGTCATCGGTCCCACACCGAATGTCGGCCTGGTGGCTGTCAGCAAAATTCCCTTTGGTTCCGATGAATACGGCATCGCCTGCGGGATCGCCGGGGAACCGATGCCCCTGGTAAAGTGCCAAACAGTCGATCTCGCGGTGCCGGCATCGGCGGAGATAGTCATTGAGGGTCTCATCCCCACGGATTGCCTGGAAAGGGATGCTCCCTTCGGCGAGATGTCGGGATACATGGGAAGCCAGGCCATGACCCTGTTTCTCAACGTTACCTGTATTACGCACCGGAAGCAGCCCATCTGGAATGCCTTTCTCAGCCAATTGCCTCCCAGTGAAAGCAGCATCTTGAGGGGCGTGGGGCTTGAGGGCGCTTATTTTAAATTGTTAAACCATGACCTGGGTTTGTCCAATCTGGTTGACGTTGCCTTTCATGACGCCAGCGGCGCCTACCAATTTTGTGTTATCAGTCTCAAAAAACCGACGCAGCCTCAAGCGTGGCAAGCGCTCAACGGTGCGGTGGCGATGGCGCCGACCCACGGCAAGATGATCATCGCCGTCGATGACGACATTGACGCCCGAGACCTTGATTCCGTTATTTGGGCTCTTTGCTACCGCATGCAGCCCCAAAATGATATCCGCATCGTCACAGGCAAATCGGCCGCCCTGGACCCGTCGGCGGCACCGCCTGAGGAGTTAAAAGAAAAAAGTTATTATCCCTTAACATCTTCAGTTCTCATCAACGCGACGATGAAATGGGACTATCCCCCAGTGGCGCTGCCCAAGCGGGAGTTTATGGAAGATGCTAAAAAAATATGGGATAAGATCGGGTTGCCGCCGCTGACACCAAAAGTACCGTGGTTTGGCTATCACCTCGGTTACTGGACAGAGGAGGATGAATTGGAAGCCGAGCTGGCCCTTAAAGGGGAACATTTCCAAACAGGTAAGAAGATCGCCAAAAAAAGGCGCAAACTAAAGAAGTGATTTAGAAGGAGGAACGTAATGGCTTTCAAGGATTTAAGGGCCTTTTTGGCAAGGCTGGAAGAGGAAGGCGAATTAAAGCGCATAAAAGTTCCTGTTAACCCGGAGTACGAGATCGGCGCCATCTGCCGCCGGGTTTTGGATCAGCGGGGACCGGCCCTTTTCTTTGAGAACCCCATGAGCGATGTTCCCCTGGCGGTCAACATTCTCGCCTCGCGACACCGCTACGCCCTGGCCCTGGAGACAACGCCCGAAGATCTGCACCAGGAGTGGATCAAGCGGACAGCCGAGGCCCTGCCGCCGGTCATCGTCAAAGACGGACCCTGCAAAGAAAACATTCTCAAGGGAGACGATGTGGATCTGATGCGGTTTCCCATTCCGATTTGGAATGCCCTGGATGCCAGCCCCTATATAACCTTCCCCTGCCAAATTTCCCGTGATCCGGAAACGGGGATCCGGAATGCGGCCATGTACCGGACCCAGGTCCATGACCGCAATACCGTGGGCATCTGCGCCGCTCCTTACCGGCATATCAACCTCCACGGAAAGAAGGCGGCCGGGCCGCTTCCCGTAGCGATTGCCCTGGGTCTGGACCCGGCCATTCACATCGCCTCCGTCGGCTCTTTTCCCTTTGGGTCGGACGAGCTGGCCATGGCCGGGGCCCTGCGGGGCGCACCGGTACAGCTGGTCAAATGCGAGACGATCCCCCTGGAGGTGCCGGCAGAGGCGGAAATCGTCCTGGAGGGCGAACTGCGGTACGACGAAAAGCGGCCCGAGGGACTCTTCGGCGAGTTTACCGGTTATTACGGACTGCAGGTGAACCGGCCGACCATTAAGATCAAAGCCATTACCTATAGAAATAATCCCATATATTTGGGTTCCTATGAGGGGAAGCCGCCCCAGGAGACCAATTATCTCCATGGCATCCCTACGGAGGCGGAGATCCTGCGGTTGGTGCCCATTCCGGGGATACTCAAGGTCCATGTGACCGAAGGGGGCTGCGGGGCCTTCAACGGGATTATTTCCGTGGACAAGCAGTTCGAAGGTTATGGCAAGATGATCGCGATGGCGGCCCTGGGCACCTGGGGCGCCCGTTACATCAAGAATCTCATCATCGTGGACAGCGACATCGACCCGTTCAACATGACGGAGGTGGAGTGGGCCCTGGCAACCCGGGTGCAGCCCGATCGGGACGTGGAGATCATCAAGGCCGTCACGGGCTGCATCCTCGACCCCTCCTTGAGCGAGCATGAAAGGGCCACGGGGCACTCCCGGACCTCAAAGATGATCATTGACGCCACCCGTTTTGATGCGGATAAATTCGAGACTCCCTGCGGACCTAAAGAAGAGGTTCTGGAAGAGGTGGCAAGAAACTGGGCGAAATACGGGTTGTAATAATTTTCGTTCTTCTCATATTGATCGGTCTATTATCCTAACCACGATAACCTAACCCCGATAACCTAAAGGTCACAGGTAAACGGGATAAGTAAGTTTACGAATTTATTTTTTGCCGGAAAAACGCAGAAAATAATTTCTTACTTACTAAGGAGCCTGCCGGTGCCCGTTCTTGCGTAACGCGGCTATCTCATGGCCTGGTCAGGCTGTGTCATATACTCTGTCAGCAAGCCCTATTATCCTGGGCATCTCTGCACCTTAAAAAAAGTAATCCCCTTTTTTGCACTCCGCAGAAAGGTATTTGTCCGGCAATACCGGATGCTGTCCGGAAATATCGGACGATTTCTGGCCCTGCCGGACAAGGAAGGCACGCGGCGCCCTCTGCTGGTGCTCAGTTTTTTCAAGATTTTGATGGACTCGTAAAAAGTCTTATTTACTTTTTTTTGTCATTCCCGTGCAGACGGGAATCCAGTATTTTCGAATAGGCCTGGATTCCGGCCTTCGCCGGAATGACGACTGGGGGACTTTTTACGAAGTCGTCAAAAATAAGTCGTGATTTAAATTTTTCTCCATACCGCCTGGCATGCTTTTTGATGGGGATCTTACGTAATTACCATCCTGTTGTACGCATTGTATACAGATGATGAATGGAGAACCTGGACGTTGCTTGCGGCATCAAGGCTGCCGCTGGCAGGAGGTGAAGCCAGATTATGCGTTCCTGGCGAGGATGGAATTAATATTTTAACAAAATGAAAATACCAAGGAGAAACAAGAGCTATGAAGCAGGGTAATAGGAAACTGGGGACGAAGTTGTACGCGGGGTTTTTCGGTGTGGTGGTGATCTTTATGTTGTTGATGGGAATGAACATTAACACGATGATGCGCATGGGAAAATTGCAGGACGTAGGAGGCGCCGCTACCAGAGACGCCCTGGAAATCAAAGGGAGCCAGGCAGATCTTGAGGAAATCTACGGGATGGTTGGCGAAACGATCATTAACCGGGATTTCCAGAAGCTGAAAGAGGAATTAGCCGGGGATAAGGAAGATGTCTATAAGGATATAGAGAAGATAAAGAAGATGGTGGAGACAGAGAAGGAAAGGGAACTGGCAAAAAACATTGCCGATGGCTATGGCAAATATTTCTCCCTGCTGGAAAAAGACCTTTTCCCTCAGTTGGAAAAGGGCACCGCTATGGAAGAAGTGGCCAAGGTTGACGCTCAGATTAATGCCGTAAGGAGCAGCCTCCAGAAGAACCTGGATGACTTCAGCAAGTCGATCGCCGGGGAAGCAGAACTCAGGGATAAAGAGTTTGATGAACTTCGTGATTCAAGCATCCGGATGGCGCTGATATTAGCTCTTGCGGGTATCGTTATGGCCGTGCTGTTTGCCTTTCTTATCACCAGGAGTGTCACGGTATCTCTAAACCAGGTAATTGTCGGTCTGACGGACGGAGCGGCGCAGGTAGTGGCTGCGGCCCAGCAGGTATCGTCGTCGAGCCAGCAGCTGGCAGAGGGGACATCGGAGCAGGCCTCATCGTTGGAGGAGACGTCTTCGTCCTTGGAGGAGATGTCGTCCATGACGAAGCAGAACGCGGATCATGCAGGCCAGGCGAAGGCGATGATGGCGGAAGCCATCCAGGTGGTGGAGAAGGTGCACCGGCACATGACAGACATGGCCGCGGCCGTGGGGGATATCACGCGTTCCAGCGAGGAGACGGGAAAGATCATCAAGACGATCGACGAGATCGCCTTCCAGACGAACCTGCTGGCGCTGAATGCGGCGGTGGAAGCGGCACGCGCCGGCGAAGCGGGTGCGGGGTTTGCCGTGGTGGCGGATGAGGTGCGGAGTCTGGCGATGCGGGCTGCAGAGGCGGCGAAGAACACCAGCAATCTGATCGAGAACACGATCAAGGCGGTGCATACGGGCAGGCAGTTGACGGAAGCGACGCAGGAGGCGTTCCGGGAGAACGCGGAGATATCCCGGAAGGTCGGGCAGCTCGTGGCCGAGATTGCCCAGGCCTCGGAGGAACAGTCGCAGGGGATCTCGCAGGTGAATGTGGCTGTCGGCGAGATGGACAAGGTGACGCAGTCGGCGGCAGCGAATGCAGAGGAATCGGCGGCGGCAGCAGAGGAACTCAATGCTCAGGCGGAACAGATGAAGGTCTACGTTCAGGATTTGGTGGGTCTGGTGAACGGCGGCACCAATGGCAATGGCCGGATGTCTCCCCTAAGTTACGGCGGCGGTTCGCTTCGCTTGCCTGTTAGTACTCCGCAAGTCCTGGCTTCGCTGCCGGCGATGAAGACGGGACAATTGTCGATTCCCAGTCAGGGGAGGGCCTTCAAGAAGATGGTGCGACCCGATGAGGTAATTCCCCTTGATGATGGCAGTTTCAAGGATTTTTAGTAAGTAAGAAATTATTTTCTGCTTTTTTCTGGCAAAAAATAATTTCTTACTTACTTATCCCCTTTACCTGTGACCTTTAGGTTATCGGGGTTAGGAGATGGCCACTTGCTTGTTGCCCTGCGCGTGCCGCTGGGGAGAAGGATGGATGAACAATCCTTCTCCCCAGCGGCATAAACCACTCCTCTCCAGTGTATGCCGCAACAGCATCAGGCAAGATTTTTTTTCAAGAGGGGGGCCAAGTTATCGTAGAGCTTGATGATATTCAGGAACATCTTTTCGGCATCGCTGCCGTAGAGATTCCGTAAAGGGAAATTGAATTTCTTGGCCCAGGCCACAAAATCCTTGTCCGTTGTGGCCCGTTTGATCGCCTCCAGCCAGATCTTTTTGGGCGCCGCGGCCAGTTTTGGCGGTCCCACGATGAAGCGGTGGGAACTGATTTCATCGGACAATTCTGGAAAACCAGCCTCCTTAACGCTGATGCCGCCCGGATAGTCGCATTTATCGGAAAAAACGAGCGCCACCTTTACCTCTTTCGCGTCAATTAAGGCCTTCACTGTATCCTCGGAAACGATGGCCGCCTGTACATCGCCCCGCAGGAGCGCATTGAGGCTTTCCGCAGTTCCCGGCAGGGGAATCGGCTTGAAATTGGTCTTCATGGTTTCGTTGAGGATGATGGCCGCGACGTGGTTATCTCTGCCGTAGGAGCCGACCGCCACCTTGACGGGTTCTTTCTTCATGGCGGCGGTCATTTCCTTCCAGCTGTTAAAGCCCTGTTTGCCCGTGATGATCATTTTCGTGGTGGAAACAGCCAGCAGGAGAAAGGTAAATTGCTTATAATCGATATCCGAAGCTCCCATCATGGTATCGATGACGACGGCGCTTTCTAAAGAGCCGAAAGTGTGGCCGTCCGGCTTGGCGGTCATGATCGTCATGTACCCCTTTCGGCCCGCAGCGGCTGGTTCGTTCTTGATGAGGATGTCGCCGCCCCTGGCCCCGGGGTTGAGCTGCCGCAAGTATTTTGTCAGATAGGGACTGATCGAGCGGAGATAAATGTCATGGCCCCCACCCGGTTTATGAGGGATGACGCAGGTAATCTTCTGGGACGGAAAGACGTCCTTAGCGCTTGCCGGGGTAACATCGCCCCAGCAGTTTGCCAACAGCGAGCCGGCCGCAAGTCCGGAAATCTTTAAAAAATCCCGACGATCGGTAAACAAAGTCCTATTGTCGTGCATTTCCCTTCTCCTTTCTGATTGTTTTATCTGGAAAAGGGGACAGGCAGTTCCCTTTTCCCTCAGCGCTTTTTGAAGATTCTATCGTATTCCTTCTTGAAGCCTTCCACCACTTCCGCGTCGCGGGCCTTGATGGGGAAGAGGTTGCGCCTGATCGCCTCAATTGCCGGTTCCACCGGGACATCCGTCCGGACAGGATGGCGGCTCATGCGGTTGAAGGTGCTTTGCCCCTCCTTGGATAAGGTGAAATCCACGAAGAGTTTAGCGGCATTGGGATGAGGAGGGTTGGCACCGATGCCGATCATGCGCATGGCAACCAGGGTGGGAACGGGGAAGGGGATCATCTCCACAGGCGCCCCCTCTTTTTGTTGTTCCAAGGTCCGATGGACGATCCCCAGGGCCAGGGGGAATTCACCTGCCACCATCAGATTGGCCGTAAGGGAACGGCCGCTGCGCAGGACGGGATCCTGGTCCGCCAGGCGTCTCATGAACTGCTTGCCCTTCTCTTCACCCATAAAATCCAGCATCCCCATGAACCACTCCACTTCGTCGTTGCTCTTCCCGATTTTGCGCTTCCACCGAGGGTCGAGGAGTCCTTCGTAGGTCTTGGGCAGTTCCTTCTTGGCGACCATCTTGGTATTATAAATAAAGGTGAAATAGGCGGTATAATTGGCTGTCCAGAAGCCATCGGGGTCTTTGAAGCCCGGGTCTATGCCTTTGGCTTCGGGAGAAATATGTCTTCCCATGAGGCCTTCCTTTTTATACAGATTGACATAATTGCCGACCATGCTCAAGACATCGGCAAAGCTTTGGCCCATCTGTTTTTCCCTGAGGGCCCGCTGGAAATTTGCACTGGAGGAGCCATGCCAGAATTCCACCTTGATGAAGGGGTACTTTTTTTGAAAGGCACTCGTTAAGGTATTGGTATCCTTCGTCGTCAGGACGCTGTGGAACATTAGCTTTCCCTCCCTCCTTGCCCCCTCTTCCAGGGATTCGGCAGGGAGCCCCGGCGCCGGAGAGGCGAAAAGCAGGAAAGAAACAAATAACAACACGCGTATGCCGGGCCGATAACAAAACTTCTCCTGAAAAAATCTCTCCATGGTACCCTCCCTTTTTCCTTGTTTGGTCTATGACCTTCCCCCCCGGGCAATTACTGCACCTCCCACGGACACAGTGCCGCCCGGTATGACAGCTTTCAGTTTCCCCCTTGCCCAGTTGTCCGCGATCCCTGAGGCGGTATTCTATGGAGGCGCCTCCGCAACGGAGGATTGTGGTGGGCAATGCAGCCGGGAATCGCACAGGTTACCGGGACCGGGGCATTGTCGTAGCCCAGCCACTGCATGCGGCGCCAGGGCTGCTTGCCCCAGATGATATCGTCCAGCCAGAGCAAGGGCTTGATATAGAGCGGGCGCAGCGGGATGGGAAGCTTCTTCAATGTCCAGCCGGCCAGGGTATGCCACCAGGCGGAGCGTTTGTTGTAGCAGCAGGAAGTAACGCAGTTGAGACAGACCGTCCATTGGCCCCGTGGCGCCAGGCGGCCTTTGTAGCAGGTGTCCACATTGACGGTCCACTTCTCCACGCCGTTAACCACCACCTTGTCTCCGAAGGGGATGCTGTAGGTGGGGCAGGTCTGGGCGCACTTCATGCACAACTTGCAGACGTCTTCCACGCCCATGTCCACGGGTTCGTCTACGGCGAGCGGGAGGTCCGTGGTCACGCAGGCCAGGTGCAGCCGCGAGCCGTACTCCTCATTAACAAGCATGCCGTTTCTGCCCAGCTCTCCCAGGCCGGCGTTTACCGCCAGGGGGATGGGGTTTACCTCGAACCGCGCATGGCCGTGGGCCCGGGCAGGGTACCCCATTTCGCGGATATAGGTGGCAAGCAGGAAAACCGGCACCATGGTGTGGGCGTTGCCCAGCTGGTATTCCAGATCGGAGATTCGGCTGTTGCACGTCAGGTAGCGGTCGAAGTCGCTCGTGAAACCCAGGCAGATGGCATACTTGTGGGGTACGCTGACGGGCTCTCCGGACTTTTCGCCGTTGGGCCCCCGCTTGGAGCGGTGCGAATAAACATAAGCCTGGTCGAGGTGGCAGATCCCCACCACATCGGCGCCGAAGAAGCGCGCTGCCTCTTTTATCTGGCGAGCCATGGCGGCCGGGTCAGGCACGGGGATGGGCTCGGGACTGACGCCTCCTTCCGGCAACTGGCCCATTGCATATTGCAGGGAATTTAGCGGACCGCCTTTCATCTCTCCGCCGCCGCTGAATGTGCGTCGCAGCGGATCTGACTGGGCGCGTTTCTTGCGCAAGGCGCGGAGGCGTTCACCAAGTTCCCCGCGGTCAGCCCGGGGATGGGGCGTTTCCCGTTCATCAATCTGCCGCTGGGGGCCGACGATCCGGTAGGTCCGTGGATTGCTCTGGGCACTGTGATCCATGAGTCATACCTCCTTATGCCAGGGGCAGCAAGCAGCGTCTCTTAAAGGTGGTGTCAAATTCTTTGCGATTCTCTTTCACAAGCATCGCGATCCCACAAGGGCAAGCGGCTTACTCAGAGAAGCTAAGATTCTGTAGATATATGTGTCAAACGTGCTGCCGGACAAGTGTCGGCGAGTGCGGTGTAGGGCAACACGACTGATGAAGCATCAATGGAAATGTTGATTGTTTCTTATACCGTCGGGATTTATTTAATAGTTTGTGTTTCTTGTCAAGGTATTTTTCAAAAGAGCAACATCAGGATATAACCCTAATTTTGACATGATCTCCAGAAGTAGAAAAAAACCGTTGCATAATATTTGTCAAGAGATTTATAAGCAACTTACAGTATTTAAAATGGGCTAGGGGAAGTCGGCGGTCCATGGGTCCAAAGATATAGTCTCATGGTAATATTCTGGCGTCCTGTGGATTCCGGATCGTTGTGGAGATACCCAAAAACTATAGAGTAACTTGTTAGGGTCAGGAAGATTGATAAATGATTACCGAAGATAACTTGCTCAACCGGATTGACGAATTACTGAAACTTCAATGGCAAGGGGACTATTACGTATTAGGAGAGGTCTACACTGGAACGATTGGGATTGCCAGTCAGATCTGGGGATCAAACAGTACCCAAGTCGAGGCTATAAAACATCTTCGAGAAGACATGCAAGCCTCAAACTGGGCAATAGATGTCAAAGCTAAAAAAAATGTCAAACAGTGCCAAGGAATTTTGCGGTCTATCGCGAGTGATATCAGAGCTGGACGACTGGGAAGCATCCGACTTGAGTATCAAGGCTAGGTATTTGCTGATTTCATTAACGTTGCAAAGGCAGCCTTAATGGCGTTCGTGCTGTTTTTCACCGGCCCCATCCTGAGCGCGTGGCAAACAAAGGATCTGTAAAGTCTGTGCGAAGATTCTTAATAGAATCGGGGGTGAAAGCATGATGGAATATAAAGGATATTTTGCAAATGTTGAATTTGATGATGATGCCAGCATCTTTCATGGCGAAATTATCAATTTAAGGGATGTAATTACATTTGAAGGCGAAACAGCAAAAGAGCTTAAGCAGGCTTTTCAGGATTCAGTTGACGATTATCTGGAGTTTTGTGCCGAGCGGGGAGAGGATCCCGATAAGCCCTACTCTGGTAAGTTCGTTGTACGGGTTGAGCCAGAGCTTCATAAAAACATTACAATAGAAGCTCGAAAAGCAGGAAAAAGTCTAAATGTATGGGTTAGTGAGGCGATTTCTAAAGCATTGAAGGATATCACCCCACAAGGGCATTCACGCTGACCGGACACCGGGCACCGCACATGCAAGCTGCGCTTACCTGCACGGCACCCGGCGCCGGTCAGCGCCGCGATTATCGGGGAGAAAGTGAAGAAAGCGGAGAAACATACCGTTGAGCTGCGGCCTGACGAATACGGGAGGGGCGATCATGGCAAAGGAGTATTTAGTGGTATTATTCCCACGCAACCGGCGCGTGATGATCAACGGCGAGTTTATGGGGACCACCAACAAGAAGCTCGAACTCGAAAGCGGCCTCTATGAGGTGACCCTTGGCCCGCCGAATAATTTTACTCCGGAAAAGCATGACCTTGATTTGCGCAACACATCATCCCTCATGCCGATGATTGTTGAGTTCGTGGAGGTCGAATGATGAAGAAGAATGCCATTCGGATACTCATCCTCATTTCGGTTTTTATCCTCTGCACCGGGTGTGCACATTACGTCGTCAACGATCAAAGCCGAAACTTTGATTCACAGTCGGGCTATCGGTTTGATACCCTTGCTTCTGGGCCACATAATAGTGATGCGCTTTTTGTCTGCCTCATGTTCTCAGGAGGCGGTACGCGGGCGGCCGCCTTGTCTTACGGTATCATGGAAGCTCTGCTCAACACGGTTATTCGCGTCGGTGGCCAGGAGAAGCGCCTTTTGGATGAAGTGGATTGCATTTCCTCGGTATCGGGAGGTTCTTTCACCGCAGCCTATTATGGACTGTTCCGGGAACGGCTGTTTGAGGATTTCCGGGGCCGATTCCTGGAGCGCAATATCCAGGGGGCGTTGGCCGGCCGGCTTTTCAACCCCGTGAATTGGGTCCGGTTGGCTTCTCCTTACTTCAGCCGCATCGATTTGGCGGCAGAGTTGTACGATAGCGATATCTTCGCTGCCGCCGCCTTTGAACGGCTGCAAAGCAACGGCCGGCCTTTTGTCATTCTCAATGCCACCAATTTAGGCGCTGATCGGCGCTTTGACTTTACCCAGGAGTATTTCGACGCCCTCGGCTCCCGGCTTGATTTGTACCAGGTCTCCAGGGCCGTGGCGGCTTCCTCCGCTTTTCCCTATCTTTTGACCCCCATCAGTCTGAAAAATTATCCGGTGGCCGAAGGCTACACAACACCCTGGTGGTATAAAAACGCGCTGACGCCTCAGAATTGGATAACCGATCGTTACAATGCCGCCAAAAATCTAAGCATCTATCTGGACAAGGAGAATCGCTATATCCATCTGATGGATGGTGGTTTGTCAGATAACATCGGTGCCAGGGCTATTCTGGATGCCTTTGAGCGGGGCTTCATCCGTACCCGCATCAACCAGGGGGCTATCCAGCAGCTGGTTTTGATTGTTGTCAACGCCCGCACCCAAAGTGAAGATCAACTCAGCGGCAAAGAGAAACCGCCAGGATTCTTCACCGTGGCAGAGAAAACCGCCACCGTGGCTATGGATAATTACAGTTATGACAGCGTGACCAAACTGCGCGAGGCACTTTATGCCCGGGTGCAGACCCAAAAGGATGATCAGGCCTGCACCGCTTTGCTCTCCCAATATTGTCCCCAAGCCCCCAAACCCATTCCCTTTGCAGCCGATCTCGATCCCTATGTGATCGAGATCAATTTTGAGGCGACCAGTCAAATCCCCGGCGAGGACCCGCGCTACTACCTGGATCTGCCCACTTCTTTTAAGCTGAGCAAGGAGCAGGTCGCCAAACTGGTCGCCATTGGGCCCAAGCTGTTGCAGGCGGCGCCTCAGTACCAATGTTTGCTCAAGGTGCTGGCCGCCGAGGCCGAAGGGCAGCCCCGGCCCGAGGCGTGCCCGGTGGGCGCGGGAATTTTTCCTTAATAAGGAGAGTGCATGGTCAGGTTTCTAACGAGGAAAGCAGGATTAAATAAGCTTCGAAACACCTACCTAAAAAATACCGTAGCGGAGGGATTCGGAATGCCAATCTTTCTTCATAAGCGTAGCAATAAGAAGGTGCAAGACATGGGCTATCATCTGGTCATCGTTGAAGCGCTGATATTTGCCATTCCGTTCCTGATCATATTGTATGTCTCTTTCAAGGAAAATTACCATTTACAGATTTCTCACCTTTTTCTTTTAAGTGTCGTGCTTCTCCTTATATTGGCTGGTCTGCTGATTCTTCAACAAATATTCAAAAGCATATATTTTACGGCAATGTCTTTAAGAAGAAAAGAATCCGGTGAATATGAAATCATCGATACTTCACATGATATTGCCGAATTGCGAGATATATCCGTATCATTTAACAATTTATATCAGAAGCTTGAACAAGCAACGGGAGAGCTCAGCAAGAAGGCTTTTGAATTGCTAACCATCAAAGAACTCACGGAGATTGCCCAGAAGAGTGTGAACATAGATGATCTCATGTCCATTATTCTGGAGAAGTCTATGGCTGTGACGGGTGCACAAATTGGATCAGTTTTCATAAATGAACCCCTATCCCGTAGCTTTCGCATCGTTGCCGCGAAAGGTCAGGGAGCTGAACTTAAAAAAGATGTCAAAATCAGTATCGACAATTCTGTGGCTAAATCCGTTGTCTTGGAAAAAAAGCCCCTCTTAGTGCAAGATATTGAAAAAGATTCTGCGATTGTCAAAAAAAATGATCCTAAATATGGACCGCCTTCATTTTTAAGCATGCCCATCTTCACAGGAGATAAAGTATCATCGGTCCTGAACCTTGCCTGTAAGGAATCCCGGGAAGTATTTGATCACGACGATGTGAAAATACTTTCCATAATGCTTGGCGAGATGGGTTTCGCCCTTGATAATGCCATGCTTTATTCAAAAGTGGAGGAACAGCTGCGTGCAATCAGGCAACACAATATTAATCTTGAGAAGGAAATTGTCGAGCGCAAGCGTGTTGAAGAGAGTCTGCGCAAATGGGCGCATATTTTTGAATATGCTGAATGGGGCGTAGGCATCGGGAGTGCCGACGGCAAAACACATGAAATGATAAATCCTGCCTATGCGCGGATGCACGGATACACCGTAGAGGAACTCATTGGCAAGCCCATTATGGATATCTATGCGCCGGAAGCCCGTGCGGAATTATCTGAGCATCTGCATCTTGCAGAAGAGCAGGGGCACCATGCCTTTGAATCCGTGCATATACGCAAGAATGGTAGCAAGTTTCCTGTTATTGTAGATATGACTGCCGTTAAAGATAAGCAAGGTCATGTTCTCTATCGCGCCGTGAATATTCAAGACATTTCCGAGCGAAAGCATGCCCAAGAGGCTCTCCGGGAATCGGAACAGAAATTCCGCAGCATTGCCGAGCAGTCGATCGTGGGCATTACCGTCGCACAGCATGATGTTTTAAAATATGTAAACCCAAAGTTTGCGGAAATGTTTGGCTACTCTGTCGACGAGTGTATGGACATGCCCTTGCAGAAACTCGTGACCGACGAAGATCTCCCCTTTGTTACGGAACAGGCAAAGAAACGCATAACAGGCGAAACCGCAATAATTCATTACGAGTACAGAGGAATAAGAAAAAAAGGGGATATAATAAACATCGAGGTACATGCATCGCCGGCCTTTTATAATAATAGGGTGGCTTCCATCGCCACACACTTAGATATTACGGAACGCAAAAAAAACGAAGCGCGGTTGAGGCTCGATGAAATTCGCCTCGAAAGTTTTCTGAAGATTTCACAGTACAAAGCCAAGAATGTTCATGATTTATTGGATTATGCACTGGAGCAGGCAATTGCCCTTACGAGCAGCAAAATAGGTTATATCAAGAATTACGATGAATTGAACAGGGAGTTTACCGTAATTACCTGGTCCAAGGGGTTGAAGCAGGAATGCCACATTCCCGAATTTCAATCTCTCTTCAAACTGGAAAAAACAGGAATCGTGGATGAGGCGGTGCGACAGGGGAAAGCCATTATTATGAATGAGTTACAGGAAGCACAGCCTCTCAAAAAAGGGGAACTGGAAGGACAAGGAAAAATTTACAAATATCTTGCCGTCCCGGTGCTCATCGAGGAGAAGGTAGCAGCCGTCGTAGGTGTCGCCAACAAGGATAGCGATTATGACGAGACAGATGCCCAACAGCTTACCCTGCTGATGGATTCCGTATGGAAAATTACGGTAAATAAAAAGTTGGAAATGGAACTTTTGGCATACTCGCAACAACTCGAACAGCGGGTAAAAGAACGCACAAAAGAAGTTGATGAAGCAAACAAAGCGAAATCATTATTTTTGGCAAACATGAGCCACGAGTTGAGGACCCCGCTCAATTCAATAATCGGATTCTCAGAGGTGTTAGAAGATAAACTGGTTGGTCCGCTCAATGAATCGCAATGTGAAAACGTTCAATACATCCATCACGCCGGGAAGCACCTGCTCAGCCTTATCAATGACATTCTCGATCTTGCTAAAGTGGAATCCGGCAGAATTGAAATGGAATACGGAGAAGTATCTGTAAGAGAGGTGCTCGATGCCATGGCAATTATGCAGCGGGAGAAGGCGCTGATACATGGCATAAGCCTTAGTATCGAAATTTCGCCTGATGCGGATATGCATATTGAAGCTGATGAACGGAAACTCAAGCAAATACTTTTCAATCTTTTGAGTAATGCCGTGAAGTTCACTCCCGATGGCGGCTCGGTGCACGTAGCGGCAAACAAGGTATTTGATGCGGTGGAGGCCATAGAAATTAGCATTATTGACACAGGCATAGGGATAAAACCTGAGGATTTGCCCAAGCTATTCAAAGAGTTCTCACAACTTGAGTCAACTTATCAAAAGAAATATGAAGGTACGGGGTTAGGATTGGCGCTGACGAAAAGGCTTGTTGAGTTACATGGCGGGCGGATATGGGTTGAGAGCGAGAGTGGTCAGGGGAGCCAGTTTACCTTTGTTATTCCTATAAAACGTATGGCACCTTATTAGACGCGGGGGTAATCACATGTCGAAAATTCTTATTGTTGAAGACAACGAAGAAAACCGCATCCTCTTAAAGCAAATATTAAACCACTGCGGTTACGAAATTCTGGAGGCGTCGGATGGGAGATCGGGTATTGAGAGCGCTGGAGGAAATGAGCCGGACATGGTATTATTGGATTTGCAGCTGCCGGTAATGGATGGATTTGCGGTAATCAAAGAGCTAAAAAAGATACCCGCACTCGGAAATATGAAAATAATTGCCATCACGGCCTTTGCCATGAAGGGTGACAGAGAAAAAGCAATAGCTGCTGGTTTTGATGAATATATAACGAAACCCATCGATACCCGCATGCTGCCGTGCATAATAAAGGATATCTTATCTGAGGTAAAGTCATGAACCAAAAAGACTGGACCATCCTGTGTGTTGACGATGAACCGGCCAACCTCAAACTTCTCCAATTCATGCTTGTTCCCCGGGGGTTTAATGTAGTTGTGGCCACAAATGGTGAGACGGCCCTTGAGAAGATTGAGTCGGAGGACATAGACCTTGTGCTGCTCGATATTATGATGCCCGGCATGGATGGATTCGAGGTATGCAAAAGGATAAAGGAGGACAATAAGCACAGAAACATACCCATAATAATGATTACCGCATTAACTTCAAAAAGCGACCGTATTAAAGGCATAGAAGTTGGTGCTGAGGAGTTTTTATCTAAACCCTTTGACCAGATGGAGGTTATTGCCAGGATCAAGATGCTTCTCAAAGTTAAAGAACTTAATGATAATCTTAATCAAGCCTACGATGATATCGCCAACCTGATTAAATTTGGGGAAGGCATTATTAATTTGTATAATCCACCGGACTTCGATTTTTTCTCTAAGATAGAGATTATCATTGATCAGCTGATGCGTCGGATGAATGGCATGAAAGAGAAACCGCAGGCCGTCTTGGTGCGCACCCTAAACAGCCAATATTCTCATGACTGGTATCTGTTTGAATCTGTTTCGGGAAGTTTCAAAAAGGTTTCCGTCAAGCTTGATATCGCTTTACCACCCTCTAACACTGAAGACTCGGCGTGCCTCTTCTATAATCAGTCTGGCGTAGAAGATGGGGCATTCCAGCCCATTATTGAAAGGCTTGGGACACATAAGATATTGGTAAAAAACATTGTTTGTTATATGAACAATAAACTAAGTGTCTTTGCCATAAATTATGGCCGAGAAGTCACCTCTCATGATGCAGCGGTTTTGAACAGCATCGTCATGCATGTATTGTTCTTAATATCTTTGTCCCAGGTAAAGGATATGGAAGAATCCGTCAAACATATTATACATTCTTTTGCCAGAACATCAGAGGTCAAAGATGACACTATGAGTAATCACGTTGTACGGGTTGGTCTTTATTGTGCCGTGCTTGCCAAAAAGCTAAAGTTGCCCGATGCTTTTGTCCGCACTATTACAACCCAGGCCTCGTTGCATGATGTGGGTAAAATCCATCTTCCTTCAACCCTTTTAACAAAGCCCGAAGAGCTGTCAGCCGAAGAATGGCTGGTAATGAGAAATCATCCCCTTTATGGTGCAGAAATCATTGGTGATCATCCACGCTTTAAAATGGCTAGAGCTATCGCTCTAACCCATCATGAGCGATGGGATGGAAGCGGGTATCCATGCGGTTTATCCGGCGAGAACATCCCTATAGAGGGCAGGATAATGGCTGTTGCAGACCAGTACGATTCACTCAGAAATGGCAGGATATATAAAGAGCCCTACGACCATCTGACCACTTTCTCGATTATGACGAAGGGCGACAGCAGAACATCTCCGAAACATTTCGATCCGTTGGTGCTTAAGGCATTCACGGAAGTATATCAGGAATTTGAGGTGATATATGTGCGGTTTGGCGATAAAGAGCCTCCGTTACACTTGGTATGTTAATTCTTAGATAGTTTCCATCCGGAAACGGTTCTTTTCCGCCCTGGCGGTGTCAATCTACGGGCTTGCTTGTGCGGCGTACGCTGTGTACGCCTCCGCGCAACCCCTTGATTTTCTAGCCAGGACGCAAAATCCCTCGTTTCCGAATTGGAAACCAATATTGTCTCATCCGGAGTTTCCGGATGGACACTAGATAATACGAGAGTCCCCTATGCTCACAGAGCCAATGAAGACCCTGAAGGAAAGAATCGTTATGCCCGAAATACCGACAAGTGGTGCCCCTCTCTGGGAAGATGAGTTACATCCCACGCACATTCTGATTGTGGATGACGACGAGTCCTTCGGGAACATGTTGAAGCGTGTAATAACGTGGTTTACTGGATCTGACTGTTCCTTTGCTCGAGACGCGGCCCATGCCTTGAAAATTCTTGAAGAGAGAGCGGTGGACGTGGTCATCACCGACATTAAAATGCCGGATCTGAATGGACTGGAGTTAACAAGGATTATAAAGGAAAAGTACGATTCTGATATCATCGTCATTACGGGGTTTTATGAGGATTTTACTTACGAGGAGGCTATAAAGAACGGCGCCAACGACTTCATCGAAAAACCGGTGCGCCCCACGGAGCTAATTATCCGATTGAAGCGGGTTTTACGGGAACGGGCAATTGACTATAAACGCAAAGAGTCCGAAGATGAACTCCGGAGAATGAATCGAAATCTGGAACAACTAGTCCAGGAGCGCAATGCGGAACTCACGAACACCATAGCACTCCTCAGGAAAGAACTGGCAGCCCATGAGAAGACGGAGGAGGCACTGTCTCGGGTCAATAAAGAACTGGAGAGCTTCAGCCACTCCATCTCCCATGATCTGAGTGCGTACTTGCGTGTCATCGACGGTTCTTTCCGGGTGCTTAGGCAAGATTTGCATGACAGGCTTGATGAAGAGGAAAGAAGCAAGTTCGACGTCATCCTGGATAAGACCGGGATGATGAATCAGATGATCGATGCCCTGCTTGCCTTTACACAACTGGGAAGCCAGGAATTGAGTATGACGGTGATTGACATGGAGAAGCTTGCTACCGATGTGTGTAATGAACTCCGGGTGCTCCATGGGGACCGTGACATAATCATGAACATTACTCACTTGCCGGCCGGCTATGGCGACGGGAATGTCATCAGGCAGGTCTTAGCTAATCTCATAGCAAATGCCGTCAAATTTACCAGCAGCAAACAGACGGCGGTGATTGAAGCGGGGGGTCATGAAGCTGCGGATGCCTGCGTCTATTATGTGAAGGACAATGGGATCGGTTTTGATACGCTTTCCCACGATAAGCTTTTCGGAATTTTTGAGAGATTGCACGACGAGGGAGATTCCGCAGGGACGGGAGTGGGGCTTTCCCTCGTCAAGCGAATCATAGAGCGTCACGGTGGCCGTGTCTGGGCCGAGGGGGAAGTTGGCAAGGGCGCTACTTTTTACTTTATGCTCCCAAGGAAAGGGGAGAAGAAACAATAAAAGAAAGAAAATTGGGGGACATCAAGGACAGTTTATTCAATAGATTATTCAGGCGGAAAGAGCGAGGACTAAAACAGGTCCAGCTGCTCCGAGCCCTTCCGTGCTTTCGCCTTTTTGGGTGGGGCGGCAGCGGCAGCCGACAGCAGTTCGGGCGGTATTTCACCGATGAAGCGGGAAATACGGCGGGGCGCAGGACCAACCCAGGGGCGGTTCTCGGAAGCGGTCAGGAGCACCCGTTCCTTCGCGCGGGTGAGGCCGACGTAAAAGAGCCGTCTCTCCTCTTCCAAATTCACGTCTTTCCAGAGGGTGCAGGGAAGGAGCCCCTCTTCCAGCCCAGCCATAAAGACCACGGGAAACTCCAGTCCCTTAGCGCTATGCAGGGTCATCAGGGCCACGGCCTCGGCGCGTTCGTCGTAGACCGAGGCCTCGGCGTAACGGCGCAGATGGTTAGCGAAGGCCGTCAGGTCGCTGCCGAAGCTGCCGGCCAGCTCCAGTAGCCTTTTGGCGCCGGCCAGCTCCGGGCTGACGCTGAGATAGGGCAGCATCCCGGCCAGGGCCGCGGCCAGCCCGTTGCGGGCGACGGCCTCCTGAAAGCGCGTAAGTGTCTGACAAAGCTCCGTCAATGCCCGCCCCGCTGTCTGCGGCAGTTCAGGGAGGGTGCGGCAGGCCCAGAAATCGCCCGTCAGGGGGAGATCCGCCTCCATCCGTGCGAGGCTGGCCTGCCCGATCCCCGGCAGGCCGCCGGCAAGCTGCAGCCAGTCGGCGATCACCTCCGTTCCGGCAGCGGCCTGCACGAAATAATAGACCGGCCGCAACTCCGGGGCCAGGTAAAAGGGCAACGTTCCCACCTGTTGGCAGGGGATGCCGCGCCGCTCCAGGGCCGCGCTGATCTCTTCGGCCTGCCTGCCAAGCCTAAAGAGCACGGCCACGTCCCCGAAACTCAGTCCGTGCCCCGCCTTACCATCGCCGCCCCGGCCGGAAGCGAGGGAAAAATGTTCGATGCCGCCCATCAACTCCTCAATGCGGCGCACGATGAATTCCGCCTCGGCTGCCGGTGTGGGTGCGTTGTACAGTTCGATGGCGCCCTGCCGGCCGGATTCGGCAACGAGGGGCAGACCGCTTGGTCGGCTGTTGTGCCCACTATTGTGCCCGCTGTTTTGACCGATAAGCGCCGTGGCTGCCTCGATGATCAAAGCGGGGCAGCGGTAGTTGCGGGTCAGGAACACCTGCTCCACGTCGGGCATCCCGGCAAAGCGCAAGAAAAACGACGGGTCGCTCCCCCGAAAGCCATAGATGGCCTGGTTCGGATCGCCGATGGCAAAGACTTGGGCCGTCTCCGCCAGAAGCCGCACCAGTTCGAACTGGCTAACGTTTAAGTCCTGGAACTCGTCCACAAAAAGATGCGTAAGCGACCCTGAGACCTGCGCCTTAAGCGCCGCATCCGCCTCGATCCGCCGGACAAATTCCGGGATGACGGCATCCAGGTCGATGGCCTGGAGCCGTTGCAGTTCCTCCAGGTAGGGTTGGATGTGAGGAGCCGCCTCTGGAGCGGGAGAGTGAAAGTGATCGGCAAGCTCCCCGGCGAGGCGGCTGCGCTGCCCTGCGCCACGGACCGGAAAGAGGCGCTTGAGGAGCCGCTCGCGGCTCTCCGGACCGACCACCGCGAGGCTGGGTGCGCTACGGCGCAGCCAGTCCAGACAAAACTGGTGAAAGGTGCCCACGAATAGCCGTTCCGCCGCCGGTCCTGCTGACTGCAGCAGGCGGTCCCGCACCTCGTCTGCCGCCTTGACAGTGAAGGTGATGGCTGCCATCCTCCCCGGATCGTGGCCCCCTGCCAAAAGGGCCGCCAGCCGCTCGGTCAGGGTGTAGGTCTTGCCGGTCCCGGGGCCGGCAGTCACCAGGATGTGACGGCTGCCGGAGGTAATAGCGGCCGCCTGCTCCGGGTTGGGGCCGCCCGTTTTTCCCGAGGAATCGCGCACCCCATCCCTGTCGCCCTCTAAAGTAGGTAAAGTTGGCAACGCCGGCAAGGCCAGAGCCCCGGTCTGTTTCTTCCGGCTGGCCAGCACTGCCGGCCCGTCACCGAATAGCCTTTCCTGGCCGGCCAGCTGCGCGAGTTCTCCTTCCTCGAAGACCCGGATCATGCCGTATTCGCCGTCGTATCCGGGCTTGCGGATCACCCGGCCGCTGCGCATGCGCTCCACCGCTTCCCCCAGAAGCGGGGATGCCTGGCGGATCTCGGGGAGCGGCGTGTGCAGGAGCAGGTCGAATTCCGAACCGAACCGGGCGATGGTGCGGCCGTATTGTTCCAGCACCTTTTTGGAGGCGGGTCCCACGCCCAGGATCTCCCCCAGCACCTCGGGCAGCGGGATCAGGCTGAAGACCTCGGGCGAGTCCTCACGGTAGAGGGGCTGCTCCCGGTCGGCCAGCTCCATCACCCGGTGGCAAACACCCACGGTCAGCGGCTTGCCGCAGACCGGGCAGATGAGGCCCAGCCGGCGCGTCTCCAGGGGGTCGAGGCAGACATGGCAGGCGCGGTGGCCGTCGGCGTGGTACTTGCCCTCCTCGGGAAAGAATTCCACCGTTGCCCGGAAGGTATCACGCCGGTTGCCGCGGATCGCCTCCTTGAGGGCGAAGAAATCCAGGTTCGTGGAAAAGAGGTTGGCCTCGCGCCCCAGCTTGGCCGGGGAATGGCAGTCGGAGTTGGAGATCAGGCTGAAGCGGTCCAGGCCGGAAATCAGCCGGTTCATGTCCGGATCGGAGGAAAGGCCGGTCTCCAGGGCAAAGACATGGGGCGTCAGGTCGCCGAAACAGGCCTTGATGCTGTCGAAACCGGACCGGGAGCCGAACAGGGAAAACCAGGGGGTCCAGATGTGGGCCGGCACCAGGAAACCATCCGGCGCCTGGGTAAGCAGGATCTCTAGCAGATCGTGGCTGTCCAGCCCCAGAATCGGGCGGCCGTCGGACTCGATATTGCCGATCCCCGCCAGGGTGGCGCTCAGGCGCTCGGCAGAGGCGAAATCGGGCACGTAGAGCAGGTTGTGGACTTTGCGCACCGCGCCGTGGCGCTTGTAGATGCTGCTGATCTCGGCCGAGAGCAGAAACCGCACGGTCGTCGGAGCCGGAACAACCCCCGCCAGCGGCGAGACGATGGCCGCCTCGTCCTTCAGCCGGAACAGCCCCGGCTCGGCCGGCACCAATTCCTCCCGGAGGCGCCTAAACCAGCCGGGATGAGTGAAGTCGCCGGTAGCGATCACCTGGATTCCCTTGACCCTAGCCCAGCCGGCGAGCCCGCTCAGGGTTCCCCCGGGGCTGGTGGCCCGGGAATAGGGTGAGTGGGTGTGCAGATCGGCGATATAGTCCATGGCAGTCCTAACCTTTCCTCCCTAACCCTGATAACCTAAAGGTCACAGGTAAACAGGATAAGTAACTTTACGAAATTAATTTTTGCCAGAAAAACGCAGAAAATAATTTCTTACTTACTAAAAAGCAGTCGTTCATCAGGTTGGCCGATTCTCTCCGAAATGTGCCGACAAGTCAACCAAGGACTGCTGCTTTGCCCCTGTTTCTTCCGGCCAAAAAAATCAAGCATAGCACCGCATTTTTTCTTGACCAACACCCTGCCTTTCCTTATACTCGCCTTCCACCACTTAACAATGAGAGGGAAACCATGCAATGGAGAGGGCTAATCGGCGGGATTTTCTGGCTCGTGCTCGGCATACTTTTTACCTATCAAGCGACCAGTTACGAGATCGGGAGCTTCACGCAGCCGGGACCGGGCTTTTTCCCTTTAGGGTTGGGCATTATTTTAACCCTGCTTGCGGTGACGATCGTGGGGCGTGAGGCGAAAAAGTTTTCTCTCCGGGTTCCGGAAACCGCTCCCCTGCTGGGTGAGGCATGGAAAAAGGTCGGCTATACAGTGGCGATCTTATTTCTGGCAGCCCTTTTCTTCGAGACCATAGGCTATCTCCTAACCTTCTTTTTTCTCATCTTGCTCCTGATGAGCGTGGTGGGTGGCCAGGACTGGAAGAGGGTTCTTTTGATCGCCTTTTGTTCCGCCCTGGGAGCCTATTTGATCTTTGTCTTATTATTGGAACAGCCTTTACCGCGCGGCATATTAGTAAATTAGAAATTATTTTCCGCGCTTTCCGGCAGAAAATGATTTCGTAAACTTACTTATCCCGTTTATCGGGATTAGGAGCTTAGCTTATGGGTGTTTTCGACAGTCTGGTTCTGGGCTTTGGCGTTGCCCTGACCGTGAACAACCTGTTTTATTGTTTTATAGGCGTCCTGATCGGCACCCTGATCGGGGTGCTGCCCGGGCTGGGGCCGGTGGCCACGATCTCCCTTCTCTTGCCGGCCACTTTCGGCATGGATCCCGTGTCCTCGATCATCATGCTGGCCGGCGTCTATTACGGGGCTCAGTACGGGGGATCCACGACCTCGATTTTAGTGAACATACCCGGTGAGGCCTCCTCCATCATTACCTGCCTGGACGGCTATCGGATGGCGCGGCAGGGCCGTGCCGGCGCAGCCCTGGGGATGTCCGCCTTCGGCTCCTTTATCGGGGGGACGGCAAGTATCATCGGCTTGATGCTGATCGCGCCCATGCTGGCCAGGCTGGCGCTTAAGTTCGGTCCTCCCGAGTATTTCTGCCTGATGCTCTTCGGCCTGACCATGGTCACCTATCTTTGCGTGGGCCCAATCTCCAAAGGGTTAATCATGACCGTGGCCGGCCTGGCTGTTTCAGTCATCGGGCAGGACCCGGTCAGCGGCATTACCCGTTTCACCTTCGGAAGCATCACCCTCATGGATGGCGTGGGCATTGTGCCCGTGGCCATGGGGCTGTTCGGCATCGGCGAGGTGCTGACGAATATCGAGGAAAATATCAAGCAGGAGGTTTTTTCTTCCAAGATCAAAGGCCTCTATCCTTCGCTTAAGGACTGGGCCGCCTGCAAGTGGCCCATCCTGCGGGGCAGCCTGCTCGGGTTTTTTATGGGTATTTTGCCCGGTGCCGGTACGGTCATTCCGACCTTTATGTCCTATTCCATGGAAAAACGCCTGTCCCGCCATCCGGAAAAATTCGGCACCGGCATGATCGAAGGTGTGGCCGGGCCCGAGACAGCCAACAATGCCGCGGTCGGCGGCGCGATGGTGACGCTCCTTTCTCTGGGCATACCCCCCAATGTCGGGATGGCCATTCTCTTGGGCGCCTTTATCATTCACGGCATCCAACCCGGACCCCTGCTCCTTACCAAACATCCGGCTATTTTTTGGGGAACTATCGCGAGCATGTATATCGGCAATGTCATGCTGCTCATTTTGAACCTGCCGCTGATCGGCCTTTGGGTCAAGATCTTGAAGATTCCCTATAACATTCTTTTCCCCCTGATCATCATGTTCTGTTTTCTGGGCGCTTACAGTTTGAACAACAATATTTATGATATCGTGATCATGATCAGCTTTGGGTTTTTTGGCTACTTAATTCGCAAATTCAGCTATGAAGCGGCTCCCTTCACCCTGGCTCTGGTATTGGGGCCGATGTTGGAGAACGCCTTTCGCCAGTCTCTGCTTTATGGAGACCCTTGGATCTTTTTTAAACGCCCCATCTCCGCCGTCCTGTTGCTGATCAGTGTTGTTCTGCTGGTTACGTCGTTCTTTCCCATGATCTTCCAAAAACGTGTGGAGTTGACGGAGAACCTGAAAGAGTAAAGACACAACTTTAAAAGAGCACCCAAAAGGAGGACACAACATGAAGCAAGGCTTGTCGAAGCCCCCAGGGATTATTTTTTCATACTTTATCTGGGCGGCTTTCTCTGCCGCCTTTGGATGGGGCGGGGCCGCGGAAGCTGCCCAGTACCCCAGCCGTCCCATCACCTTTATCATTCCCACCCAGGCCGGTTCGGCGGCCGATCTGCCCAACCGGCTTTTGGTTAAAGCAGCGGAAAAGTATCTCGGCCAGCCCATTGTGGCGGTCAATAAACCCGGGGGATCTCAGGCTGCGGGCATTGCCGCCCTGGCCGTTTCCAAGCCTGACGGCTATACCGTCGGGTCAACGGGCCATCCGGGATTGTTTTTTGCGCCGATTATGGAAAAGGTCCCCTATGATCCGGTACGGGATTTTAAACAGCTCATGCAGTTCGGGGCCTTGAACATTGCCGTCACCGTGAAGGGGGATTCCTCCTTTAAAAACTTTCGCGACCTTATCGCCTTTGCCCGTCAGAATCCGAAAAAGTTGACTTACGGCACCGCCGGTTCAGGCACCGCCGGCCACGTCCTTATGGAGCTGATCGCGAAAAAAGAGGGAGTGCAATTCACCCATATCCCCTTTAAGGGCTCGCCGGAGACGCAAGTCGCACTGCTGGGAGGACACATCCTGGTGGGGACGGGCGGTTTTACCCATACCTTGTTTGAGGCCGGACAGATCCGGCTGGTGCTCATGATCGCCGAAAAACAATCGGCTATCTATCCTACCGTCCCGATTGCTAAAGACGTGGGGTACGATATCCCGGCACCGATGCTGCTCAACGTGGCCGCCCCCAAGGGCCTGCCCGAGGCTCTCGCCAAGAAACTGGAAGCGGCTTTCACCAAGGCGATTCATGAACCAAGTTTTATCAAGGGGATGAAAGACCTCCGCCTAGATATAGTCTACCGCAACAGTGCGGACCTGACGGCTTATGTGGCAAGTAACTACGAGGTATTTGCCAAGCTTCTGAGAGAAATGGGCCTGGCTAAATAGTGTCCATCCGGAAACTCCGGATGAGACACTATTGGTTTCCAAATCGGAAACGAGGGATTTTGCGTCCTGGCTAGGAAATCAAGGGGTTGCGCGGAGGCGTACACTGCGTACGCCGCACAAGGAAACCCGCAGATTGACACCGCCAGGGCGGAAAAGAACCGTTTCCGGATGGAAACTAAATAATCCCCGGCGGGAAAGGAGACAAGTATGGAGAGGCACAATAGATGCCAAGCGAGGCTCAGCGTTTTATTGATTGTTTTCACTCTCTTTGCGGTGCTTGGGGTATATATTCAGGAGGCCAGTAGTGCCGCCTACCCCAACCGGCCGATTACCCTGATCGTGCCCATGCCTCCCGGGGGCGGAACCGATTTGGCCTGCCGCCTGCTGGTCAAAGAGACGGAGAAGATTCTCGGCCAATCCATCATTGTGTTAAACAGGCCCGGCGGTTCCCAAACGATCGCCACGGCCGCCGTGGCCGCCGCCAAACCCGATGGCTATACCATCGGCTACGCATCTCACCTCGGGTTGTTTTATGGACCCCTCCGGTCGAAAGTCCCCTATCATCCCCTCAAGGATTTGCAGTATCTCCTGCAGTTCGGCAGTACCAATATCTCCGTAACGGTGAAGGGCGATGGTTCTTTTAAACAGTTTTCCGATGTCATCGCCTATGCCCGCCAGAATCCGAAAAAATTAACCTACGGCAGCGCCGGGACAGGCAGCCTGGGGCATATAGGGATGGAACAAATCGCCAAGAAGGAAAAAGTGCAGTTTGTCCACATCCCCTTTAAAGGGTCGGCGGAAACGCAGACCGCTCTCCTGGGAGGGCACATCCTGGTAGGGACCGGCGATTTTAACTACTCCCTGCTTGAGGCCGGCCAGATTCGCCTGCTCTTTCTCATTGCCGACAATCACTCGAGCGAATATCCGCAGACACCCATCCTGAAGGACATGGGTTACGACATCCCTGCGCCCACGCTCATGAGCCTCATCGGTCCGAAGGGCCTGCCCGCGGGGATCGTCAAAAAGTTGGAGCAGGCCTTTACCAAAGCCATCAAACAGCCCGCCTTCATCAAGGGGATGAAAGAGCTAAAATACACCATTGTCTACAGGAACAGCAAGGACGTGACGGATTATGTGGCCAGGAGCTACGAACCTGTGGCGGCAACGTTGAAGGAGTTGGGCCTTTAAATTTACGAGTTGCTGGACATCGATGCGCGATTGCAAGACCTGACCCTGAGTTGTGCTAGATAAACATTGTTCGGGCGACGCTGCGCGTCGCCCGAACGGTGCCGCGGCTGGACGCCGCTGGTTCGTGTCGCTGGCGCGTCCCGAACCAGCGCCTGCACCGGACGGCCGCTTGCCGAACTTCGTTCGCCCGCGGCCGCCGGTGAGCCGCGGCACCGTTAGCTAGCGCAGAAAGGAACAGCATGTCCAGTATCATCTACTACGCCAGACACGTCCATGACTGGAAGATCCAAGCAGCCGATCCTGCGAGAGATGCGCCCCCATCTGTAATTGAGTTTCTTTTCACAAACCGGCTGGTCGGGGTTGCTTTCACAGATACTGACTCCTGGGACCCGGAAGACTACCGTTTCCGTAATAGCCAGGGGCCATCGGTGATCCGACTGATGGCTCAATGCAGCGACAGTAGTCAATCTTGCTATATTTTTGCTTCCTACCTCATTCGCGGCGAACATAGGGTACTGGTGGGAAGGCCGAAACCATACTCTAAGCACCTACTGGCTCAGGATCTTGGGTACAAGATAAACAAACACATCAAGGTGCTCTCCTTCGACGAAGATGTTCGCGAGTTGGCTATTGGTGACTTTCCGTTTGCCTTTCTGCTCGCGCCGAAACAATCAACCTTTGTGAGATGGAGACAGTGCGAGAAAGTCGCGAACGCCTTTTTGTCGGGGATGATTCAGCAAGATCTTTTCGACCCTGACTCTTATTTGCCTTGGGCTGTCGAGGTACTCTGTGAGGAGTATCTAAGGCTACGTGGCATCCTGCGTTTCAAGCTCTACAAATGCGGTGGAACACTGAAAGACTTTGACATCGTCGGCGTGAATAGTCTGGGGGAGAGGGTTTTAGCCCAGGTGAAGAATAAGATTTCCGTGAAGCAAGTGAAGAAGTTCGCGGAACAATGTGCCGCACTTGGTGCCGGCAATTACTTCGTCTTTGCCGCAAAGAAGCCGGGTAAGTGGCCTTATTCGAATATCCATTTCGTGCCGCTTGACGACGTTCTTTCAGTCTTTCGTGGTCAGGAAGATTTCCTAAAAAAGTTGATGGAGGCCACTGCATGATCATCGGCTAACAACGGCTTGAACCCTATGGTCGCGCTGCGCGCGCCTGCGGGTTAAGCCTGACGTTATGCAACAAAGAATAAAATTTTAAGGGGGAAATAAGAATGGCGAATTTACCGGGTCCTCAACCTGACATTAAGTATTGCCCAGTGTGTAAATCGGAGGTAATAAACGTACCAAGGATCAAAATGAAATCCAAAGGCTATGTGCGAAAGGATGGCACAGTTTCGGAACACACGCATACTTATTATTGCGTGAAATGTAAGAATACATTCGAAATAAATCAAGCCAGATGAATCACTTCAGGGCGCAGAGAACGCCAGTCTCCGCATGTCGGAAAAGTGCCTTGCTCGGGGAATGGCTTTTATATTGGTCGGCTGAAAGGATAATCAATGAAGTTCACTCAATATTTTCTTTATATGCGACAGAGACCTGATCGTGCTAAAATAAAAATGGAATGGATTGAAGAAACAATAAAGAAGCCGGACTTCACGGTCGTTCAATCTGATGGAAGAATCAGGAATTGGAAGAAAATCGAGGAAGCAGAAAAGTTTCCCCGAGTCATCTTACTATCTGACGGAGAAACGGTTCATAACGCATTCTTTGATAGGACATTTAAAGGAGAAACAAAATGAAAGTCAAATACTTTTCGGATACAGACACGGCCTTAGTTGAATTTTCTAACCATAAGGTTAACGAAACGAGAGAAATAAATCAGAATATTTATATTGATCTGGACCGGTCAGGCAATTTAGTGGCTATGACGATTGAGCATGCCAGGCAACAGGCAAGTCTCCCATCCTTGTCTTATGAGCAAATAGAAGAAAAATTGCCTAACCAATCAATCCAGCGGACGGCTAAGAGCCGCCGCTGATTTCTCGTGTTGGGCAAATTAGAAGAGGCACTCATGACTGAAAAAGGACGACAGATTTTAATGCTTGCAAAGGCAATACAGAGCACTTTCTCTACGTCTGAGTGGACAGAGATTGGTTATATAACCTATACCGATGAGTGGATTGATAGTCATCCACGTCTGACTTTGCTGCCCTTGCCGACATTTTTGCAAAGCCATATCTTTCGGGAGTTTCTCAACTTTATTATGTCTACTCCTTATTTCCCGATTACGCCTTGCGAGCAGGATAGGAGATCAGGAAGATGGGCAGGGAGCCCAGGGCCGGCATCATAACGATGAGCTGCAGGACCGTCAGGAGGCCCCATTTATCGGCCACCAGACCCAGCAGTCCTGCCCCTACGCCGCCGATACCGATGACCAGGCCGGTCATGATGCCCGAGGCCGTCCCCAGCCGCTCTGGCATAAGCCGTTGTCCCATGACGATGGTGACGGAAAAGCTCGAGATCAAGGCAAATCCCACCATAAACAGAATCAGGGGCACCCAAAATCCCGTCACTTTGAGGAAGGTAAAGAGCAAGGGCACAGAAAGAAGCATGGAGAGCAGGAAGTAGTGTTTATGCCCGATCCGATCGGCGATCATCCCGCCCACCAGGGTACCTGCAACCCCGCCGGCCAGGAAGACGAAGACCAACCGGCCTGCAGAAACGGGATCTCCCTGGAGGATCTGAATATAATAGAAGGGGATGAAGTAAATCAGCCCCATATGCGCCCAGGACCGGAGGCTGACGGCGAGGATCAGCAGGAACATGGAGGTTCGCTGCCTTCCCTGCATCCGGGTAGGGGGAGCTGTTTCTTTAGCTTGGAGACCGCTGCCGGCCTGTGGCCGGGTGGGGTGGAGCTCTTTGTTGAGGAGGCTAAGGACGAGCGACATGGGCAGCCCGGCCAGAAGGAAAAAGAGGGTGCCCGGAAGGCCGGCGACCTTGACGGCATAGGAGATGAGCAGGGGCCCCAGGGCCAGGCCCAGGTTCCCGCCCACCTGGAAAAGAGACATGCCCGTGGCCATCCGGGGTCCGGAAAAAAAAGGCATGACCTTCATCCCCTCGGGGTGATAGACCGCCACCCCGATGCCGTTCATGACTACCAGCATCATCAGGACGGGGTAGGAAGGCGCCAGGCCGGAAAAAGAAAATCCGGCGGTGGTAAGGAGAAAAGAGAGGGGCAGCAGCCATTTGATATGCATTTTGTCGGAAAGATAACCGGAGCAGGGCTGGATGATGGAAGAGGTCAGGTATGATACCATGACCAGGGTTCCCACAGCCGTAAAGCTCAGCTGCAGGTGTTCTTTGAACAGCGGCATGATGGCCGGCAGCGCGGCGCCGGGCAGGTCGATGCAGATGTGGCTGAGGCTGAGGATCAAGATGATTTTTAGGTTCATAGGGGCCTTAATCGAGGGCGTCCCCCCATCTTTGCCGGACCCGCTTCTCCACTTCCTGGTCCAGTTCAATCACCGGGGGGAAGGTACTGAGGCGCTCAAAGGGCCGACAGGCATCGATGATCGCCCGGGAATTAAAGCCGCCGTCCTCTTTCGTAAGCACGGGATCCAGGGGTCCGCTCCAGAGCCGCCGGACGATGTCGATGCTCTTCACGGGGTCGGTGCGGGTAATCACGGCCCACATGACATTACTGAGGTCGGTGACATCGATGTCCTCATCGACGACAATCACATAGCGGCCCATGTAGACGCTGCTGGGGTTGCCCATGGCGAGCAGGCCCACCTGTTTGGCATGCCCGGGATAGCGTTGCTTGATGCTGACCACGCATAAAAAACGGCCTCCGCCCTCCTCGGGAAACCAGACGTCGACGACGTCCGGGACGCCGCTTGCTGTCAGGTCGCGCTTGAGTTTGGCGGAACGCATCACCGCGCCATAGAAACTGTTGCCATTGGGGGGTTTGAAAGGGGGCGCCCCCAGGACGATCGGACCATGGCGATGGTAGACCGCCTTGACCTTGATCGTCACTTCCTGCCGCATCCCGCTGGCATAATAGCCCGTCCATTCGCCAAAGGGGCCTTCCTGGCTCTTTTCCCCGGCGACAGCCTCTCCTTCGATGACGATCTCCGCTTGCGCCGGGAAGGGCAGGCCCGTGAACTTCCCCTGGATGACGTCAATGGGTGCGCCTTTGAAGCCTCCGGCTACGCCGTATTCGCTGAGCCCATGGGGCCACTCGAAGGCGCCCACGAGTAGCAAGAGGGGATCATGTCCGAAGGAAATAGCGACCGGGCAGGGTTTGCCCTGGGCAAAATATTTCTCCCGATGGATGAGGCCATGCTTGCCTGGTGACATATAGAAGCCGAGCCGGTCCTTATCGACTACCATCACCCGGTAGGTACCCAGATTCACCCAGTCCAGTTCGGGATCCCTGGTGATGGTGACACTGCCCGTCCCGAGATAACGTCCCCCGTCCTTGGCATGCCAGAGGGGGGCGGGGAATTTTGTGATGTCCACTTCGTCGCCGAAATATTGATTTTCCAACACCGGCCCCTGGTCAACATACCGGGGCGGGATAGGCTGGAGGTCGGCAATCTTCCTGGTCAAGGCCGCGACGAGTTCCCGGGTGTTTTCGGCCTCGATACCCATCACCAGGGCCAATCTTTTTGCGGAACCCAGGGCGTTGACCAGGATGCCGTAATCCCCGGGATAGCCCGGGATGTTTTGGAAAAGCAAAGAATTACGGCGCGGCGCATGACATACCAGATCGGTCAGGGTGCCGATCTCCAGCTCGCATTCCGCCCCGTCGACACGCTTCAATTCTCCCAGGGCGGCGACGTTTTCCATCCAGTCCCGCAGGTCGACATATCCCTTCCCCGCTGTTGCCATGCTGTCTCCTTCAGAATCCCCATGCAGGGGATAAGTGCGTTAACGAAACTGCTTTCCACCGGGAAGCAGTTTCTAACTTACTAATACTTAATGTACTTTTTAAATTCGCGGACGATTTCCTCCGGTTGATTGAGAAGAAAATTCATCGCCTGCAAACATTCTTCCGGCGTTAAATACTTAACGGGCAGCATATTCTTCTTGGCGTCGGCGAGCAGCTGCGGATCTTTGAGCACGTTGACGAAGGCGTTTCTCAGGATCGCCAGGGCCTCTTTGGGTGTTCCCGGAGGGGCCACATAGGGTTTGCCGACCGTATCCGCGGCCGAGCGCATCGCCATTATCTTTTTCCCGATTGGTTCCAAGGCGATATCTTCATCGATGGGCAAATGGTCGATGTCCGGTTCGGAGTTCCGTCCCCGGAAGAGCGGCCGCAGCACGCCTCTTTCCACCAGCGGGCCGAGTATCCCATAGGTCCCGGCTGTCCCATCCGTCTCTTTGCGCTCGATGGCCAAGAGGGCATCGGCCATATTCGTGTAGGTGATGATCTGCAAATTCAGCTTGGCATATTCTTTGGCCAGGATCACGAATTGATAACTATTGGTCATGGGTCCGCCGCTGGACACAAAGGTTTCTTTTTTTACCTTCCGGAATTCATCAAAAGTCTTATAGGGAAGCTCGGTCCGGATGCAAAATATGTTCGTATCGCTGCCCGTGGAGCCGATCCAGGCGAACTTTCTCAAGTCGAAGGTCATCTCTCTTACCTTCATCAACTGGGCAATCTGCAGACCCTGATTGATGCTGCCGATCGTCAAACCGTCCGGCCTGGCGACGTTGAAAACATGATTGGCGGCAATCATGCTGCTGCCGCCGGGCATGTTCTCCACGATCAGGGTTGGTTTGCCGGGGATATACTTGGGGAGATACTTCACAAGCAGGCGGGTATTGCGATCATAAGCCCCCCCCGGCGCGAATCCGACGACAAAGGTTATCCTTTTGCCCTGATAGTATGGCGCCGCCTGGAGCTGCGGGGCGGCAAGCAAGGTTGCCAGGACAAAGAGAGAAATACACAAAGATAAAGCGGGCATTTTTGTGCTCACGATCACACCTCCTCTTAGGTGTTAAGTGTTACGCCTTTGGAATATCGTGTCTATTAAGATACTTAAAACATAAAACTTAAAACGTAACACGTCTCGTAAAATGCCTTTTTCGACTTTTTACGAGACCGTCTGGTTTAGAGCTTGACAAAAAATAGCTTAATTGGTATCGGCAAATCTCCTATACCGGATTCATCACGGAAAAACAATCTGGTTCAAGTAAATAATAAAGGGGGCAGGGCGCATGAATATTGATCAATTTCTGGAGCTGGCTAAAAAAAGGAGAAGTATTCGCAAATTTACGACCGACCCGATCCCCGATGAGGATATAGAGAAAATCCTCGAGGCAGCCCGCTGGGCCATGTCCGGGGCCAATGGCCAGCCTTGGGAATTCATCGTGGTCAAGGACCGGCAGATCATGGACAGGCTCTCCGAAGCAGGCAGCGAGGCGACGCAAGCGACCGCTGCCATGGAAAGCATTCGCGTGCCTGAAATGCGGCAGCCATGGTACCGGGACTTGCCCCATACGGTGCCCCTGTCCCGCTTCAGCGACGTACCGGTGATCATCGTCGTTTTGGGCGATCCGCGGACAGCCCAGGCCACCGTGTTGAACCGGCTCTGTGACCGCCGCTGGGTCGTGGACGAGAATATCGCCAATGCCACCCAGATCATCCACCTGGCTGCCGCCGCCTGCGGCTTGGGATCCCAGTGGGTAACGGTCGACCGGTATTATGAGGAGCTGATCAGGCCGATCCTGCGGGTTCCGCCCATCCTGCGGATCTTCAGCATGGTGCCCCTCGGGTATCCGGCGATGCAGCCTAAAAATCCCTATCGGCGCGACTTGGCGGAGATCGTCCATCGGGACACCTATGATATGGCAAAATACCGGTCCCACGAAGACGTTCAGGACTTTATCCGTAACCTCCGAGACGAATCCAAGCGGGCTTATCCCCTGAAACCGGGGAAAAAATGAGCAAAGAGGGCAGGGGGATTGAGGGGGATTAGGCGGACACGCCTACGCCTCCCCGGGGGAGGGGGCTTGTTTCGGAAGCCCGTAGGGATCGAAACGTGTCCCCAGATCAAGTGGATCAGGAACGTTCGGCAGCCGGATTGAGTTTGAATCTTTCAATTTTCTTGTATAACGTGGTCCGGTTGATGTCTAATTTTTTGGCTGCTTCGGCGACATCGCCTTTGGTCCGCTTCAGAGCGTGCATGATCGCTTCTTTTTCCGCCAGGTCCAGCACCTTCTTCAGGGGGGTAATTTCTTTCTGCGCCGGGGCTTCCTGTTTCGCGCCGGGTAAATCGACGCGGCTTCTCTGGTGCACTTTCGTGTTGATGGCCGTTTGCTCGAGCAGGTTGAAAAGTTCCCTCAGGTTGCCCGGGAAAGAGTACTTTAGCAGGCAATTCAGGAAGTCCTGCTCCAGGACAATAGGTGCGCTGAGGTTGTGTTTGTCCTTTATTTCACTTAGCTTGTGCTGGATCAAGAGAGGGATGTCGCCGGTTCTTTCTCTCAGGGAGGGAAGCCGCAGCCTGGCCACATTGATGCGGTAATAAAGATCCGACCGAAAGGTATGTTCCTCGACTTTCTTTTCCAAGTCCTCGTTGGTTGCCGTAATTAACCTGAAGTCAACTGTTTGCGGGTTGACACTGCCGACCCGTACCAACTCCCTGTCATCCAGGATATCGAGGAGTTTTGTTTGCTGGTTCAGGGGCAGGCTTCCTATTTCATCTAAAAAAATCGTGCCTCGGTTCGCGATTTCAAATTTTCCGGGTTTGCCTTTCGGGTTTGATCCGGAAAAGGCGCCCGGGGCATATCCGAACAGTTCCGTTTCAAAAAGGTCTTTCGGGATGGCGGCGCAGTTCACCGTCACGAAGGGAAAGTGCCGGCGGGGGGAGGCGTTATGAATGGCTTTGGCAAACAGGCTTTTTCCCGTGCCCGTTTCCCCCTGGAGCAGGACGGGAAATTCAAAGGGAGCGATTTGCCTGGCCGTTTCTTTGGCCTTTTTAAATACCTCGCTTTCCCCGATGATATCTTCAAAAAGAATGTCGCTGTGAGGGGAGTAGTCTTTTTTCGGGTGGATAATATCGGCGTTGGGGAGATTCAGGAGGCCCTGCAATGATTCGATGTTGGAGCAAAAAGAAACGCCGATCGCCCCCACCACCCGCTCCCCGAACTTGATGGGAACGACAGAGCCCACGAATTCCTTGCCTTTGACGCAGAGGCGTCTTCCGACAATGGGCACACCGGTGGTGATGACATGGGGAAAAACGGAACACTTGTTCAAGACCTCGATGCTGTTACCAATCTCTTCCTCTGGTTTGCGGCCATAAAAGGCGGCATGTTTCTCGTTGACATAAAGGATAATTCCCCGCTGATCCGTAACGACGACGCCTTCAAAGATATCGATGGGAAACTTCCGGCAATAATCGACGATATTTTGTAAGGAGCCGTAATCCTGTAGCTCCATCGCCACCTTTTCATCTATTTTAATATCCATGGGGGCCTCATTATCATTGTGAAGACAGTTTGTCTACGGGAATCGACAATTTTCACTTAGGCTCGAGGGCCTGTCACGATGATTGTCATTGAAATTACGATCTATTTTTTGCATTGCAAAACTGGCACATGACTTGCTATAAGTATGGCTCATTGTAAAACCACGGTAAAGTTTTTGGTGAGAAGAGATAAATGATCTGGAAGGGATGTCTACGCTGCCTTGTTCTGAGCCATAAGTTGAAATCTCTGTCGTTTTTTCTTGACACACAATTACCTATTGCTTAGGCTTTATTTATACCAAGATTAGGATCATGGCTCTAAAGATTAACTTAAAAAAGAACATTCTCGTGCCGGGTTTGGAGACCGAGGCGGTAACTTTACCCGAGGACGTGCATACTCTGCGCGATTTGTTGCAATATATCGGCCGTCTGATCCATTTTGAGATCATCGCTTTAGATACCGGTGACCTTCAGGATGATTTTGAGGTCAGCATCAATGGCCGGGAGGCCGCTTTCGTACCCGAGGGGTTAGACATTTCTCTCAAGGATAATGATTACGTAGACATAGAAATAGTACCGCTTGGCGGTGGATAGGTCATAGTTAACCATGAGGAAAACAACAACGATCGGAACAGGGAAAGGGGGAGCAAGGTGGTCACATTTAACAGGCGTTTGCCAAGATTTGCTTATGTAAAACCGGCAAGTCTCGGTGAGGCTCTTGATCTTTTGCAGGATAAGGAGAAGGGCAGAGTACAGGTTTACGCGGGCGGGACCGATGTCATCCCGCGGCTCAAAGCCAGATTGATCCCGCCGCCTGAATTTCTTCTGGACCTCAAGGGCATCCCCGAGCTTGATTATATTGCCTACGACAAAGACAAGGGGCTGCGTATCGGTGCCCTGGCGACCATCGCCGCGGTGATGAACCATGCCGCCGTGCAAGGGAGCTTCGGTATTCTTGCCCAAGGGGCGCACAGCATTGCCTCGACGCAGATCCAAAACCGGGGCACCATTGCCGGCAATATCTGCAATGCCATCCCCTCGGCCGACTCGGTGCCCGCCCTGTTTTGCCTGGGGGCAAAGCTGATCTGTGTGTCATCCCGGGGAGAACGAAGCATCGGCATCGAAGACTTCTTTACCGGACTGAGGCAGACGGTTTTAGGACCTGGCGAACTACTCAAGGAGATTCAGATTCCCGACATGCCGGCGGGAGGCCGGGGCGTCTACATCAAACTCGGAACGCGCAGCCGGATGGATCTGGCTGTCGTGGGCGTGGGGGTGGTGGTGGCGGTAAGCGATGGTTTGTTCCGGGATGTGCGGATCGGTCTTGGTTCGGCAGCTCCGAAGCCGATCAGAGCCCCACGGGCTGAGGCGGCCCTGCGGGGGCAGAAGGTGGGAGAGCAAGCCATCGCCGAGGCCGGCCGGATTGCCGCCGAAGAATCGTCACCCCGCAGCTCCCACCGCGCCTCGGCGGAATACCGCCGGCTCATGGTGGAGGTCCTGGTTAAACGGGCCCTGGGACAGGCCCTCAAGGCAGAGGAGTAGAAACAATGGAGATGCGCAAGATTAAGTTTACCCTGAACGGGAAGCCCTGTGAGATCGAGGTCAAGCCCTGGCGGACCCTGCTCGAGATGATCCGGGAGGATCTTCATTTAACGGGAACAAAGGAAGGCTGCGGCGAGGGGGAGTGCGGGTCCTGTACGGTGATTCTGGGCGGCAAGACGGTCAATAGCTGTCTGGTGCCGGCGGTGGAAGCGGACAACCAGGAACTCATTACGATTGAAGGGCTTCCGGAGGGGGATAAACTGCACCCGATCCAGGAGGCCTTTGTGAACAAGGCGGGGATGCAGTGCGGATTTTGTACGCCCGGCGTGATCATGTCCGCCAAGGCCCTTTTGGATAAGACACCCGCTCCCTCCGAGGAGGAGATCAGAGAAGGAATTGCGGGTAATTTCTGCCGCTGTACGGGATACACCAAGATTATCGAGTCTATCCAGGCCGCCGCGGAAATGATGAAAGGGGATAAATAAGCATGGAAGAATATTCTGTGATCGGAAAGCGCATACCGAGGGTCGACGGCCGCGTCAAGGCAACAGGGGAGGCCAAATATGCGGCGGATTACGAGATGCCGGGCATGCTGTGGTGCAAGATCTTGCGGAGCCCCTACGCCCATGCCCGGATTCTGAACATTGACACGAGCCGGGCGGAGCGGCTGCCCGGGGTGAAGGCGGTCTGCACGGGAAAAGATTTTCAGGGGTGGCGATGGGGCTGGATGCCCCAGACCAGGGATGAACCGCCGCTCGCCGTGGACAAGGTGCGCTATCTGGCCGAGGCGGTGGCCGCCGTGGCCGCCGTGGACGAGGATACGGCCGAGGAGGCAACCGAGCTGATCAAAGTCGATTATGAGGAGCTGCCCGGCGTCTTTGAGGCGGAGGAGGCGATGCAGGAAGGGGCGCCTCAGGTCCACGATTATGTAAAAAACAATTTAAGCGTTGATTTCCACATGGACTTCGGTGATGTGGAGAAGGCCTTCCGGGAGTCCTATCTGGTCCATGAGGACCGTTTTGAAACGGGCCGGTGCATCACGGGTTACCTGGAGCCGCCGGCGGCGGTGGCGCTCTGGGACTCCACGGGGATCACCATCTGGGCCGCCAAGCAGAGCCCTTACTTCGTCTACCGGCACCTGGCGGATTGCTTCAAACTGCCCCTGAACAAGGTGCGCGTGGTGCAGCCTTTCATCGGCGGCGGTTTCGGCGGCACGAAAAACGACTCTCTTGCCGGGGATTTCTGTTCCGTCCTTTTTTCCAAGTGGACGGGCAAGCCGGTGAAATTCGTCTACTCCATGAAAGAGGTCCTGATGACCTGCCGGCGCCGCCACAACATGATCATCTATAATAAGATGGGCATGCAAAAAGACGGCACGATCACGGCCATGCAAAGCCGCGTGATCGCCGACGGCGGGGCCTACACGGCCATCGGCCCGCTCAGCATGTACCTGACCGGAGCCATCAGCACGCTGCCCTATAAGTTGCCCAATTTCAAGCACGATGCCTACCGGATCTTTACGAACAATCCGATCAGTGCGGCCATGCGTGGCCACGGCGTCACCCATACCCGTTTTGCCGCCGAACTGCAGATGGAGATGATGGCCGAGCAGTTGGGCCTCGATCCGCTGGAGATCAGGCTGAAAAATGCCGTCACGGCGCCCCACGAAACGGTCAACCGGGTAAAGGTTCATTCGGCGGGCCTGGTGGAGGGACTGAAAACTTTGGGGGAAACGCCCCAGTGGAAGGACAAGGATCAGGGCAAGGGTGGGGAAGAACAGTGGCTCCAGGGAGTGGGCCTCTCCGGGACCTGTTATCTGGGCGGAGCGCGCCAGCGGGGCCATCAGTCCTGCGGCGCCGTGGTGCGGCTCTGTGAGGATGGCACCGTCGACTATCTGACCGGCGCCACGGATTGCGGACAGGGATCCGATACGGTCCTGGTGCAGATCGTTGCGGAAGAGCTGGGCCTGGCCGTGGAGGATATCGATATCAAACGGGTCGATACGGCCGTCACACCCTGCGATGCGGGCAGCTATGGGAGCCGCGTGACAGTCTTGGCGGGAGAGGCGGCGAAAAGGGCGGCCCAGGATGTAAAAGAGCAGTTGGCCAAGGTGGCCGCTGCGGGATGGCAAGTGGCGCCCGAGGAAATCGTCTTTAAGGACCGGAAGGTCTTTGTGAAGGGGACCCCGGGGAAGGCCATGTCCTTTGACAAGCTGGCCAAGACCGCCTGCTACTCCGGTTCGGGGGCCGTCATTATCGGGAAAGGCTATTCCGATTACGGGATCGAAGTTCTGGACTTTGAACGGGGAGCCGGCATGCCCGGCACTTCTTTCAGCTTTACTTCTCAATTGACCGCCCTGGACGTGGACCGCGAGACGGGCTTTGTCAAGTGCAAGGAAATGATCATCGCCCACGACTGCGGCCGACCCTTGAATCCCATCAATGTGGAGGCGCAAAACCAGGGCGCGGCCATCCAGGGCATGGGCCAGGCCCTCTATGAGCAATTTGTGATGAAACAGGGCCAGACCATGAATCCGAATCTGGCGGGTTACAAGATGCCTCTTTCTCTGGACATACCGAGGATCGAGGTGATAGATATCATCACCGATGATACCACGGGACCCTACGGGGCCAAGGAGGCCTCGGAGGGCGCGCACGTGAGCGCGCCGCCGTCCGTGGCCAGCGCCATTCACGATGCCACGGGGATTTGGTTCAAAGAGCAACCCATTACCCCCGAAAAAATCGTAATGGCTTTGCGGAAAAAGAAGGAAAAGGGCTGTTAACCGTATTAAAATCTGGGTCTTCTCAAAATCGGGGTCGCTAGCGGAATCGGTATCGGTATCGAAAAAAGGCGAAAGCGATTCCGATAGCGATACCGAGAATAATGCTAATATTCGGGAGGTAATAAAATGAGCGTTGGTACTTATGCAACCCTGGACCTGCCGCAGGAATTCAACATGGCGTCCTATATCCTCGACGACAATGTGGCCGCGGGCCGGGGAAACAGGATTGCCCTTTACTATCAGGAGGAAACGTACACCTTCAACGACCTCTGCGCCCTGACCAATCAGGTGGGCAATGTGCTCAAAGAAATCGGCGTCGAGCGCGAGAATCGGGTCCTGGTGATCCTGAACGACTCTCCGGAGTGGGTTGCCAGTTGGCTGGGGGCCATCAAGATCGGCGCCGTGTCCACCCATGCCTACAGCTATCTCGTACCCGAGGAGTATGGCTACTTTTTGAATTATGTGAAGCCGAAGGTCGTGGTTGTGGATGAAGCGACCCTCGATAAGGTCCGGGAAGGGGCAAAATACTCCCGCTACCCCGTAAAGTTTCTGGTCAAAGGACCCCTTTCCCTGCAACTGCGCCCCGGGGAATACAATTTGAATGCCCTGCTCGCCTCGGCCAGCCGGACGCTCGAGACGGAACCAACCTCCAAGGATGACGTGGCCTGCTGGAACTGGTCGGGCGGAACAACGGGCAAACCAAAGGCGGTACCCCATCTGCACCATGACTTTGCCGTGGCCTATGCCTCCTTCCAGGAAATTGTGCATTACAATGAAAACGATATCATGGTCAATGTTCCGAAGCTTTTCTTCCATTACGCCCATGACCTGGGATTGAATTTCCCCCTCCGGGCCGGGGGAGGTGTGGTCATCTTCCCCGAGCGGACCACGCCGCAGCTCATCTTCAAGCTGGTGGCGAAACATAAGGCCACACTGCTCATCAATGTCCCGACCATGATGCGGGCGATGCTCCAGACACCGAAGGAAGAGCAGGCGGACCTTAGCTCGCTCCGGATAAATTTCTCTTCCGGGGAAGCGCTTTCCCAGCAGCTCTACCAGGAATGGATGGCCACCTTCGGTGTGGATGTGGTCGAGCCGATCGGGTCGGCCGAGTCCTACCTGGGCTATATCGTGAACCGTCCCGGCAAAAAGGTGCCCGGCAGCGTCGGCCAGGTGGCGCCTTATGCAGAGGCAAAGATCGTCGACGGCGAGGGCCAGGAAGTGCCGAAGGGGGAACAGGGGATACTCATGATCCGCGCCGATTCGGTGGGCCTTGGCTACTACCTGGAGCATGAGAAGACCAAACAGACTTTCCTGGGCAACGACTGGCTCAATACGGGCGACATGTTCCGCCAGGATGAAGAGGATAATTTCTACTATATCGGCCGGGGCGACGACTTGCTCAAGGTGAGCGGCGTCTGGATTTCCCCCCTGCAGATCGAGGCCCACCTCCAGACCCATGAAAAAGTCAAGGAATGCGTGGTCCTGGGGGTTAAGGACAAGGACGGTCTCACCAAGACGAAGGCTTATGTGGTGCTCCAGGACGGCGGTGCGGGATCGGAGGCCATCAAAGGCGAGCTCACGGCTTTTTGTAAAGAGAAGTTGGGCGGTCATAAGTACCCGCGCATCATAGAGTTTTTACCGGAGCTGCCGAAGACGGGGCAGGGGAAGATTGACAAGCTCAAGCTGCGGGAAAAAGAGTGAGGCCACTACCCGTTTGCCAAGAAACGGGATAAAGGGGAGAAGAAATTATGTTACTGGGGCTGCCAAAATTTGACTATGTTGCCACAAAAACGGTGGAAGAAGCCTGTTCCTTTCTGGCTGCGCATCCGGGGGAAGCACAGGTCCTGGCGGGTGGGACCGATCTGCTGGTAAAGATGAAGCATAAAAAAATGCTGCCTTCCTATCTGGTCAATATCAAAGATATTCCCCATCTCAACGATATCTGTTACGACGAAGGCACCGGGGCCCGCATCGGGGCCTTGACCACCATCCAGGCCATCAGAAGATCGCCGCTCATCATGAAGAAATTTCCCGTTTTGAGCCAGGCTGCCGGCGTGTTGGGAACGGCCCATGTGCGGAACCTCGCTACCCTGGGAGGAAATCTCTGCAATGCCTCCCCGGCTTCGGAGTGCGCCGCACCGCTTTTGATCCTGGAGGCCCGGGCCAGGATCGTGGGGTTAAAGGGTGAAAGAACCGTGCCCCTGGAGGCCTTCTTCCTAAAACCCGGCAAGAGTGTCCTGGAACAAGACGAGCTCCTTACGGAGATAGAGATTCCGAACCTGCCCCTCCGGATGGAGGGTGTGCATTTGAAATACGGCACCCGGAGGGTTGATGTGGCCATCGTGGGCATGTCCCTGGTCCTGGGTTTGGACGGCGATACCTGCCGGGATATCAGGATCGCGCTAAGTTCCGTCGGCCCAACCCCTTTCCGGGCCAGAAAGGCGGAGCAGGTCTTAAGAGGGCAGAAGCTCGGGGGGGTGGTAGAGGACTTACTGACCCGGACGGCCCAGGCAGCCGCGGAGGAATCCGTTCCCATTAACGATCTCCGGGGGACCGCCGATTACCGAAAAGAGTTGGTCAGGAGTCTGGTACGGCAGGGACTGGAATGCGCCCTCACGAAGGCAAGATCGTAAGCGATAAGGGGATGAAACATGAAACCACAGAGCGCACAGAGCACCGCTGAGTTCTTTTCCCTGAAGATGTTCTCTGCGATCTCTGTGGTTAATAGGTGATATATTTGACAAGAGGCCGTGAGCAGATGGAGGAGAAGGAATGAAGCAACGGATTCAATTAACGGTCAACGGGGAACGCCGAAAAATCACGATCGAACCATGGCAGACGCTTTTAGACGTGCTCCGGGATGAATTCAAGGTCACCAGAACCAAGGAGGGGTGCGGCGTCGGCGAATGCGGCTCCTGCGCCGTCTCCCTGGAGAAGAAGCTGGTCCCCTCCTGCCTGGTGCTCGCGGCGGATGTCGATGGCAAGAAGATCATCACCACGGAAGGGTTGAGCGATGCGGCTGGGTTCCAGCCGATCACCGAGGCCTTTATTCATGCCGAGCAGGGCGCCATGCAGGCGAGCCTCGCCTCTCCGGGAACAACGGCGAGCCAGGAGGTGTTCACTTTTTGCCATCTCTGCTGCGGACATTGCAGCGTGAAGGCCATCGTGAAGGATGGCCGGGTTGTGGATATGGAACCGGACATGGAAAGCGGGTTTTCGAGCGAGCAGTGTCCGCTGAAAAAGGGGCGCCATGCCATCCCGGAAGTGCTTTACCATCGGGACCGGGTAATCTATCCGCAGAAGCGGGTCGGCGCCCGGGGCGAAGGGAAATGGGAGCGCATTTCCTGGGACGAAGCTTTGGATACCATTGCCGGAAAGTTTCAGAGCCTCAAGGACCAATATGGTCCCACTTCCCTGGCTTTCGGGCTGGGGGAGCCGAAGGGAATGGAATTCGCCTTTGCCCAGCGCTTCGCCACGGCCTTCGGCACGCCCAATGTGGTCACGCCCGGTTGGAGCTGCGGGGTTCCTGTGGGACAGGGCTCGGCTTTTACCTATGGCTGGAACTGCGTGCCCGATGATGAAAATATACCAAACCTGGTGGTTCTCTGGGGCTGCAACCTGGTGCACACCACGGGAGGCATGCGCCGGGAAACCCTGGAGGCGGTTCTGGAAAAGGGAGGCAAGCTGATCGTCATCGATCCCAACAAGATCGATATGGCGAGGAATGCCGATCTCTGGATCAAGATCCGGCCCGGCAGCGACGGGGCCCTGGCTATGGGCGTCCTGAAGGTAATGATCGAGGAGAAACTCTACGACCCGGAGATCGCCAGCCACTGGACGATCGGCCTGGACCAGCTTACGGAGCACGTCCAGAGCTTCTCTCTCGAAGAGGTGGAGAAGGTGACCTGGGTACCCCGGCAGCAGATCGAGGAGTTCGCCAGGCTCTACGCCCAGGTCAAGCCGGGCGTAATTCAATGGGGAAACGCCCTGGATCAGCTCGCCAACAGTTTCCAGACAGGCCGGGCCATCGCCATTATGCGGGGCCTGACAGGCAATCTCAATATCCCCGGCGGAGATGTATTTCTCACGCCGGCGCCCTTTACCCGGCCCGGTAAATTCTTCCTGCTGGGCAAATATCCGCGGCAACCCGAAAGGATCCTGGGAGACAAGTTCAAGATGGCCCAACGCTCGGGCTTCATTCCGCCGCACGCCATGATGAAGGCGGTTCTCGAAGAGAAACCCTATCCCATCAAGGCAGCCATGTTTATCCTCACCAATCCTCTGGTGAGTTATCCCAATTCGCAGGAAACCTATGCGGCCCTGATGAAACTCGAGTTTACGGTGGTCTCGGAGCTGTTCATGACGCCGACCGCGGCCCTGGCCGATATCGTCCTGCCCGCCGCCTGGGGCATGGAACATGAAGAGGTGGGATACTGGCCCGGCTGGTATGAAGAGATGCGCGCCCATCCCAAGATCGTCGATCCTCCCGGGGAGTGCTGGCCCGATACCAAGATCTTAAATGAACTGGCCAAGCGGCTGGGCATGGGAGCGGATTTTTGGGAAGACGATCATGAAGCCCTGGACCTCATGCTGGCGCCAAGCGGCCTGACCTATGAGCAGTTCAAGGAAAAAAGGGTTATTTCCCCGACGCGGGAATACCGGAAGCATGATTACCGCACCCCCTCGGGCAAGATCGAGATCTACTCCGCAGCGCTCCAGAAGCTGGGCTATGCGCCCATGCCGGTCTGGAGCGAGGTATGCAGCATCCCCGCGGCGACCAAAGAGTATCCCCTCCTGCTGACCAATGCCAAGGAGGAAGCCTATATGCTCACCTCCTACAAGAGTGTGGCCTCCATCCGCATGATGCGGCCCGAACCGGTGGTGGAGATGAATCACAAGACGGCCCGGAGGCTGGGGCTAAAGGAAGGTGATTTGGTCGTAATTGAAACCAGGAACGGGAAGATCGAGCAGAGACTTTCTCTCAACAAAGAGCTCGATGCCCGCGTCGTGATGGCGGCTTTCGGATGGTGGTTTCCCGAGGATGTGTCAACGGAGTTCGGCTGGAGGAAGGCCAATATCAATATCCTGACGTCAAGTGGGCCGGATTATGATGTCACGACGGGCGGCATCGCTTTGCGGGGCATCCCCTGCAAGGTCTCTCGGCGGGCCGCGTAATAAGTCAGAAGTTGCAGGGGGATTTGAGAAATATCGGGATCGGTATCGGGATCGCAATCGGTATCGAAATTAAAAAAAAAAGATGCGAAAGCGATCCCGATACCGATCCCGACCCCGAAAAGAGTTTGCCTCACCCCTTGGCATATGGGTGGGGATTTTACAATAAACAATAAGGTGCTTTTTCAGGCAAAAAAAGGAGGGTTTGATGTCGCGCGCTGAAATAAAGGATTTACGAAGTTGGATCGACTATTTGGAGAAACAGGGTGAGCTACAACGGGTTACCGCGGAAGTGGACTGGGATGAAGAGTTGGGCACCATTACCCGGAAGGTTTCCAGCCAGGCCGGGCCGGCCCTCCTCTTTGAAAACATCAAGGGCTATCCGAAAAAGGGAAGCCTCTGCAGCCGGCTCTTTACGAACGGCATGGGTTCACGGCAAAGGGTAGCCATGGCTCTGGGACTGCCCCTGGACTCAAGCGACCGGGAGATCACCTATACCTTTAAGGAACGTTACATGAAGAGGGTTTCCCCCCGGCTGGTGCCCACGGGACCGGTGAAGGAAAATATCGTCACCGGTGGGGACATCGATCTTTACAAGTTGCCCATACCCAAATGGAATGTCCTGGACGGAGGCCGGTATATCAACACCCTTTCCAGCATTGTCACCAAGGACCCCGATACGGGAGATTTGAACATCGGTACCTACCGGGGCATGCTCGGCCAGAAGAACACGATTCCCATCCTTTGCGCCGCGAGCCAGCACTGGGGGCACCACTTCGCAAAGTACAAGGCCCGCGGACAGGAGATGCCCGTTGCCGTTATTTATGGATGGGATCCGGCCCTGCTCCTCTCCTCGACGGCACCGATCAATCATCATGGCTATTCGGAGTACGAGATCATGGGCTCCCTCCGGGGTGAGCCGGTGGAACTCGTTAAATGCGAGACCTCCGACCTTTTGGTTCCCGCTTCGGCCGAAATCGTCGTGGAGGGGAAGATCTCTGGCGATCCGGCGACCTTTGAGATGGAAGGGCCCTTCGCGGAATATGTTGGTTACTATGGTGGCCAGGCCTCGCCCAAACCGGTGATTCGCGTCGAATGTATCACCCACCGGAACGACCCGATCTTCCGCGGCGGCTTGGAAGGGGCCACGCCCGGACAGTGGGCCGAACCTTACTACTGGATGACGCACAGCAAATGCGCGGTTGTCTGGAACTACCTGGAATCGATAGAAATGCCCAATGTTCTGGGTGTCTGGAGCGCGCCGATTACACGGGCTACCAATGTGCGGGTCCAGATCCGGAAAATTTACCGGGGACATGCCAAACGGGTCGCCCATGCCATCTGGGGTTCCCATCTGATGAACTATACAGGCAAACAGGTGGTGGTCGTGGACGAAGACATCGACGTCTTCGATGATGAGGCGGTTGAGTGGGCCCTGGCCTATCGGGTGAACGCCGCAGCGAATGACGTGCAGATTGCCCATGGCTGTATCGGCAGTATGCTCGATCCGAGCATCCCCTTCGATGCCCGGGATATCTTAAAATACGGGCAGGGAAAATGGTCCCCCGTCTTCATCGATGCCACGATCGATTGGGAACTGGAGCCTCAGCAACAATATAACGGAGAACGTTATCCGCCCTGGGCCACGGTGACTTCCCCCGAGATGGACGCCCAGGTGGAGAAGCGGTGGGCGGAATACGGATTGGGAAGTAAAAAGTAAAAAGGCAAAAGGCAAAAGTAAAAAGGCAAAAGTGACGAACTCGTAAAAAGTCCAAGAACCCGTCATTGCGAGGAATGCAGTGACGAAGCAATCTTGTGATATCAGGTGTTTATGATCATGAGATTGCTTCGCTACGCTCGCAATGACAGCCAAAAAAGACTTTTTACGAGGGCATCAAAAGTAAAAAGGCAAAAGGCAAAAGTAAAAGGGGAAAAGGGGGAAAATGCTATGGCCTATTTTAAGGATTTGCGGGAACTGATTACGGTCCTGGAGGCTAACCAAAAGCTGCACCGGATCGCCCCGGCAACCGCTACGGATACGGAAATGATGCCCCTTGTCAGGTGGCAGTTTCGCGGACTTAGGGAAGAAGAACGCCGGGCCTTTCTCTTCGAACAGCCGGTAAAGAACGGGAAAAAATATGACGGCCAGGTGCTGGTTGCCTGCTATGCCGCCTCCCGGCAGATTTACGCTTTGGGGATGCAGTGCCGGGAGGACGAGATCTACGAACGGTGGGTGGCGGCCCAGATGAATCCGATCGCTCCCAAAATCGTCGCGCAGGGGCCCTGTCAGGAAGAGATCCATATCGGGGACACGCTGCTTGCCCACGGCGGGATGGATGAGTTTCCCGTGCCCATCTCCACGCCTGGTTTTGACAATGCCCCCTACTTGACGGCGCCCCATTATGTGACCAAGGATCCGGATACGGGGAGCCATAATGTCGGTGTTTACCGGGCCATGTTAAAAAGCCCCACCCACATCGGCGCCAACGGGATTGAAAACCAGCACCTCTTTATCCATCGCCGGAAATGGCGGGAGAAAGGGTTTAAGAAGATGCCGGCGGCGGTTGTCCTGGGGGTGCTCCCCAATCTGGCCTTCTGCGGCGTTTCCGCCTTACCCTATGGCGTGAGCGAATACGACGTGGCAGGCGGCATCGCCGGGGAGCCCATGGAGATGGTGCGTTGCCAGACCTCGGACCTGCTCGTGCCGGCCCATGCGGAAATCGTGCTGGAAGGGGAAATAGATACGGAATACTTGGAGCGGGACGGGTCTTTTGGCGAATACACGGGTTACATCGGCCGCTTCAAGATGACCCCTTACTTCGATATCAAATGCATCACACACCGGCGCCACCCGATCTATAGTTGTTTCTTGAGCCAGTTTCCTCCCAGTGAAAGCAGTAAGCTCCGCCAGATCGGCTCGGAGGGGGTCTACCTTAAATTTCTGCGCCATGATGCCAATGTGCCCTGTGTGCGTGATGTCGCTTTCCACGAAACCGGGGGGAGTTGGCAGTACTGTGTGCTGCGCCTGAAGAAGAGTCATCCCTATGAACCCTGGCAGGCCCTGCATGCGGCCGCGGGCCTCAGTCCCCTGCAAGGCAAGATCCTGATCGCCGTCGATGAGGACATCGATCCCTGGGATGCGGAGAGCGTCAACTGGGCCCTGAGTTTCCGGCTCCAGCCGCACCGTGATGTGGAGATCATTCGCGGGAGAGTGGCCGGACTAGATCCGTCCGGCGCCTCTCCCGACAGCCCCGATGCCCGGTATCCCAACCCGCCCCATGGGGGCTCGGCGATGCTCATGGACGCGACGCGCAAGTTCCCCTATCCGCCGGTCGCCCTACCGGCCCGGGAGTTCATGGAAAAGGCCAAAGCCAATTGGGAGAAGCTCGGCCTGCCGCCCCTGACCCCCAAGGAACCCTGGTGCGGTTACGAGCTGGGTTTCTGGACAGATGAAGAAAGAGAAGAATCGCGGCTGGCGCTTTCCGACGAATACCACAAGACAGGCGAGAAAGTTGCTGCTGAGAGGGAAAAAGGCTGAGGGACAAGCGGCCAGGATTGTTTGCAAACAGAGGAGGGATGGTTATGGAGTTAAAGCGGTACCGGTTGCTTTTGTGGATTTCATTTTTAAGTTTGTCAATGCTGTGGGTCGCCCCGGAGCTCCAGGCGGCGCCTTACTATCAAGGCAAACGGATCACCTTTGTCGTCGGTTTTGCGCCCGGCGGCGGGTACGATCGCATGACCCGGATGATCGCGAAGTATCTCCCCAAGCATATCCCGGGGAAACCGACCATCATCATCGAAAACATGCCCGGCGGCAGCAGTATGATTGCCGCCAATTATGTCTATAGTGTCGCCAAGCCCGATGGGCTCACGATCGGCAATATCAACCGGGGCCTGCAGATTGCCCAGGTGATGAAGATCTCCGAGATGAAGTTCGATCTGCGGAAGTTCGCCTGGATAGGCTCCACGGCCTCCGATGCCAATGCCTTTTGCATCCGGGCCGATCTGCCCTATAAGACCTTTGGGGACCTCAGGAATGCCAAGCGGGAAATATTCATGTCCAGCGGGGGACCCATGACGAGCGGCGCCCAGTTCACTACTCTGATCAAGGAGTATACGAAGCTCAACATCCAGCTCATCACCTATACGAATATGGCCGATGCCTTGCTGGCTGTGGAACGCAAAGAAGTGGACGGCAACGGCAGTACTTACAGTTCCCTGGCACCGCTGATTCAAAGGGGCGTACTGCGGCCTTTGCTACGCGGCCGGGCCTTTGAGCCGGAGATCAAGCACCTGCCCGTCGATGAAGACATGACCACAGACCCGGTGGGGAAAAAGGTCATGGCGATGCGTTCCGCGACCGACGTGGTCGGCAGGCCTTATGTGGCGCCTCCGGGAACTTCTCCTGAGGCCTTGAGTATTTTAAGAAAGGCCTTTGCACAAGTCGCCAAAGACCCCCAACTGCAGGCTGAGGCCAAGAAGAATCTGATGCCGGTGGAATACCTTTCGGCGGAGGAATGTTTAAAGTCCGTAAATTATCTTCTCGGTCAACCGGAAGACATTGTCCGGGAATTTAAGAAATATATTACCTTTTAGACCGGGTCAAAGGGTAGAAATCTGGAGCGGTAACCATGTTTGATGCCTTCATTCAAGGCCTGATGATCAACTTGCAATTCAAGCCCTTCATCTTCATGCTCATCGGGTCGGCCATCGGCTTTTGGGTGGGGATCCTGCCCGGGTTGGGAGGCGGGGCCACTCTGGCCCTCATGATGTCTTTCATTTATACCATGACCCCCCAGGAAGCCATGCCTTTTCTCCTGGGGATGTATTCCGTGGTCGCGACCACGGGGGACATTACTTCCGTTCTTTTCGGAATACCCGGGGAGGCAACGACCACGGCCACGATTGTGGACGGCTATCCCATGGCCAAGAAAGGGGAGGCCGGCCGGGCCCTGGGAGCCGTGCTGATGAGTTCTTTGATCGGGGCGATATTCGGGGCCGCGCTCCTGGCCCTTTCCATACCCATCGTGCGCCCCCTGGTGCTTGCCTTCGGTTCCCCGGAGATGTTCATGCTGACCCTGCTGGGTCTGACCTGTATCTCCACCTTGAGCGGCCGGGGCAAGCGGGGCCTCTTGCAGGGATTATTGGGCGGCGGCTTCGGCTTCATCTGTTCCATGATCGGACAGGACAGTCAGGCGGGGGTGCTGCGTTTCACCTTTGGTCAACTCTACCTCTGGGGCGGGCTCTCCACTATCCCCGTGATGGTGGGACTCTTTGCCATCCCGGAGATCGTCAATCTGGCCGTGAGCGGTACTGCCATTGCGGGTGATGTTCCCCTGGGCAAGCTCGGCAAAGGGGTCCGCCAGGGGATCAAGGACACCTTCCAGAATTTTTGGCTCGTGGTGCGCTGCAGCCTCATCGGCTCCTTTTTCGGGATCCTGCCGGGCGTGGGCGGCGGCGTCTCGCAATGGGTGGCTTATGCCCATGCGACGCAGAGCGCGAAGACCGACGAGGAACGGGCCGGTTTCGGCAAAGGCGATGTCCGGGGGGTTCTGGGCCCGGGGGCGTCCAACAACTCCAAGGAAGGCGGGGCCTTGATTCCCACCATCGCTTTTGGCGTTCCCGGAGGGCCGGGGATGGCGATCCTTTTGGGGGCCTTTTTCGTGATGGGTCTGGTCCCCGGTCCGGAAATGCTTACCAAACACCTGGCCCTGACCTACTCCATGGTTTGGACAATTGTGATCGCCAACATCATTGCCGTGACGGTATGCCTGCTATTCATCGACCGCATCGCCAAGCTGACCACGATCCGGGGCAACCTGATGATCCCCTTTCTCCTCTTTCTCTGTTTTATCGGCGCCTTTTCCTCGAACAATCATTATGGCGACCTGATCGTCTTAATGGTCTTCGGCGTCATCGGCTGTATCCTGATGCGTTATGACTGGCCCCGTCCTCCCTTCATTCTCGGATTCGTCCTGGGCCGCTTTGCCGAGATCAACCTTTTTGCCGCTACCTTGCGCTACAAGGCTCATTGGCTTTACCGGCCGAAAGTAATGATTATTCTCCTCATTACAGTGGCCTTTGCCTTAGCACCCTATATCCTCAAGAAAAGAAGGTTGAGCAATGAAGAATAGGATTCTTGCCGACGGCAAGCTGTGGATAAGTCTGACTTTGATGGTAATCGGGGCCACGGTCGCTCTCATGGCTTATAAGTGGCCCTTTCGCACGGCTTTATTCCCCGTGTCGATTGGCTTATGTGTGTTTTTCATGGCCTTGGCCGACATGCTGCTGGGCCTGTTTGGCAAAGAGGAGGGCCTTTCCCCGAAGGAGGACGCGGCCGGGGCCACGCCGGAGGACCGGGATCAGAAAATAGCCTGGCGCCGGACAGTCGGCATATTTGCCTGGATCGGCGGCTTCTTCCTGATGATCATCCTTTTGGGTTTTCCCGTGGCCGTTCCTCTCCTGGTCTTTCTCTACTTGAAGGTGCAGAATAAGGAAAGCTGGCGACTGACGCTTATCCTGACCGGGTCAACAGTGGTGTTCTTTTATGGGTTGTTTGTCTGGATTATCGAAACACCCTTCCCCGATGGACTGCTGGTCCGCTGGCTGGGGTGACTGGGCGCTTAATGGTGCAGCTGAACTTAAGGTCGGGAAAGAAGGTCAGATCGGAGGATGAAACATTAAACCACAGAGGGCACGGAGAGCATATCTGTGTTCTCCAGATGAGAGTTTCTCTTATAGAAACGTTCTCTGCGATCTCTGTGGTTAATATCTGATAATAGGGTAGTTAGATAGGGGGAGGTTCATGAAAAGGTATTTTGCAGGCATTGTCGTGGCATTTATTTTCCTGGCAGCGCTTTTTTTTCCGCAGGGGCTGCAGGCGGCGCCCTACTATGAGGGCAAGAGGATCACCATGGTCGTTGGCTTTGCCCCCGGGGGAGGATTTGACCGCATGACCAGGATGCTCGCCCGGCATCTTCCCAAGTACATTCCGGGAAAACCAACCATCATCGTGGAAAACATGCCCGGGGGCAGCAGCATGATTGCCGCCAATTATGTTTACACCATGGCCAAACCGAACGGTCTGACGATTGGCAGCATCAATCCGGGCTTGCAGATTGCTCAGTTGATGAAACTGGGAGAGATGAAATTTGATCTGAGGAAGTATGCCTGGGTCGGCTCCACCGCCAGCGACGCCACTTTATTCTGCGTCCGCGGCGATCTTCCCTTTAAAACATTTGACGAAGTGCGGCGCGCCAACAGGCAGATCTTTATTTCCAGCGGCGGGCCGATGACGAGTCCTTCTCAATTTTGCATCCTCTTAAAAGAGTTCGTCAAGTTGAACGTGGAGCTCATAACCTATACGAATATGGCCGATGCCTTACTGGCCGTCGAGCGCAAGGAGGTGGACGGGACGGCAAGCACCGCCAGTTCGCTCCGGCCGTTGATTGAAAGAGGGGTGCTGCGTCCGGTACTGCGCGGGCGGAACTCGGCACCGGAGATTGAGCATCTGCCCGTTGATGAAGACCTGACCGCGGATGACACGGGAAAGAAGATCATGGCGATGCGTTCGGCGACCGACAAGGTTGGCCGGCCTTATGTAGCGCCGCCGGGTACGCCCCAAGAACTGCTGGCTATTTTAAGAAATGCCTTTGCCAAGGTGGCCAAAGACCCACAGCTGCAGGCGGATGCGAAGAAAAACATGTTGCCCGTGGAATATCTGTCGGCCGAAGAATCTTTGAAATCGATAAATTATGTCCTCAATCAGCCGGATGATATCGTCCGGGAGTTCAAGAAATACATTAAATATTAATTAGGAGAAACTTATATGGATATCGATCAATTTCTGGAGCTGGCTAAAGCAAGACGGAGCATCCGGCTCTTTAAGCCCGACCCTATCCCGGAAGGATACGTGGAGAAAATTCTGGAGGCGGCCCGCTGGGCCATGTCCGGGGCGAATGGTCAGCCCTGGGAGTTCATCGTGGTCCGGGATGAGGAGACGAAAACGAAACTGGCGGCGGCACGCCATGAGGCCCAGAAAATGACCATTGCCCTGGAGGGCATCCGGGTGCCGGAAATGCGCCAGCCCCGCTATCGGAAGATGGAGCAGATGATGCCCAAGGCCATTCTGGGCAATGCGCCGGTGATCATTGTTGTCTGCGGCGACCCGCGGACGGCCCAGGCGACGGTCCTGAGCCGGCTCTGTGACCGCCGCTGGGTCATTGATGAAAACATGGCCAATACCACCCAGATCATCCACCTCGCCGCGGCCGCCTGTGGCCTTGGTTCCCAGTGGGTCACCATCAATGCCCTTGCCGAGGAACTCTTAAAACCGATTCTGGGCGTGCCGCCCGGCATCAGGATCTTCAGCATGGTGCCGATCGGCTATCCAGCCCATAGGCCCAAATCGCCGTACCGGCGGGATCTGGAGGAAATCGTCCATGAAGGAAAATATGATATGTCCAAGTACCGCTCTCATGAGCAGGTCCAGGACTACATCCGCAAACTCCGGGGGGAGACGAAGCGGGCCTATCCCTTAAAGTGATCGGAGCATGAAACCTCAGCGCACAGGTCGAGCACCTCTGGGTGGTTTTCCTTAAAAGGATGTTCTCTGCGATCTCTGTGGGTAGTATTTGCAAGTGCGGTTAAAGTAAGAGGAGGGTTAGTAATGGGTTCTATGGTTAAAAGGGGGGTAAGGATCGGTCTGCTGCTGTTTATCTGCGCGTTGCTGCCGGGCGGCAGGCCTGCGGTCGCAGAAACGCCCGAGGAGTTTTTCCGGGGTAAGACGCTCAACTGGATCGTGGCGAGCGATCCGGGCAGTTCGACGGATCTCTTGGCCCGCACCATCGCCCCCTTTCTGGCATTGGAGCTGGGGGCGAAGGTGAGAGTGGAAACCAGGAAGACCGACGAGGGCATTAATTTTCTGTACAACAAAGCCACGCGCGATGGCCTGGTGCTGGGTGTCAAGGACAGCGATTCCATTATCGGCAATGACATCCTGAAGGCGCCTGGCGTGCATTATGAAACAGAAAAATTCAACTTTGTCGCCGATGCGTTCCCCTCCTTTAAACTGTTCCAGATTTCCCCCAAACTTCCCCATAAAACCATCGAAGCCCTGAAGAAAGCCAAGGGCCTGAGGGCAGGCGGCACCTCGGCCAAGGGGTCCCTTGCCTTAAGCAGTGCGGTGATGTTTGAAATACTGGGGCTGGATGGCAAGGTCATTACGGGTTACAAGGGCAAGAAAGACCTGACCCTCGCTCTGGCCAGGGGCGAGGTGGATTGCATGGTCCCCAGCGACAACACGGCCTTGCGGGACGAAAAGGACGGTTATGTGGTCAACCTGATGACCACGGGCTACAAGAGAAGCAATGCCGTCCCCCACGCGCCGACTTTGACCGAGGCGGGTGTGCAGGTGCCAAAGGAATTGGTGGCGGTCCATAAGTTTGTCACTTCCAGTGGGACGGCGGTGGCTCTGCCGCCCGGTGTGCCGTCGGAGCGGGTTGAGTATCTGAGAAAGGCCTTTCTGAATCTCGGAAACAACAAGGATTTTCCCAAGGCGATGGAAAAGCTGACGGGACAATACGCAGGATTCATACCAGGGGCCGAGGTGCAACAAAATATGGCGGCCATTAAAGCGGACACACAATTGGCCGGTAAGGTCGACAGCATCTTCAAAAAATACACCGCTGTCCGCTAAAGATCTTGTTCGGGGTCGGAGTCGCTATCGGTATCGGAATCGAAAGAGGTAATAACTGGCCAGAGAGGGCGGTGGGGAGCAGGAAGTCGATAGCGATCCCGATTCCGATACCGACCCCGATAAAAAAAGTAGGAAAACCATTAAAGGGCAGCAGTGGATCTTCATCGGGGTCGGAGTCGCTATCGGTATCGGAATCGAAAGTGACAAGAACCGTACAGATATGTATGAAGAACAGGGAGTATAAAAGTCGATAGCGATAGCGATCCCGATACCGATCCCGAGAAAGAGAGGAGGCAACCATGGAGCACCCACTGAGACAAAGAGTTATAATTGGTTTCTTGGTTATTTTCCTGATGCTGACGCTGGTGGGCCGCCATGACGCTGAGGGCGCCGAGACCCCCGAGGAGTTTTACCGGGGCAAGACGCTCATCTGGGTCTACGCGGGCGATGTGGGCTCCCCCGGGGACCTGATGATCAGAACCATTGCTCCTTTTCTGACAAAGGAAATCGGGGCGAAGGTAAAAATTGAAGACCGGAAGACCGACGAGGGCATTAACTACATTTACCATAAAGGGACGCGCGATGGTCTTACCTTGGGCACAAAAACCACGGACGCCATGATCGGCAATGAAATCCTGAAGGCGCCGGGCGTCCAGTACGAAACGGACAAATTTAACTTTATCGCCGACATTTCTCCTGCCGGCAAGGTGTTCCAGTTATCTCCTAAGTCGCCCTATCGGACACTCGACGCCTTGAGAAAAGCCAAGGGTCTGAAGGCGGGCGGCACTTCCGCCAAGGGTTCCCTGGCGATGAGCAGCGCGGTCATGTTCGAAGTCCTGGGATTGGACGGTAAGGTCATTACGGGTTTCAAGGGCAAGAAAGATCTCGTGTTGTCCCTGGCGCGCGGAGAAGTCGATTGCCTGGTCTCGGGAGATGACTCGGCCCTCAAGGACGAACAGGACGGTTACGTCGTTCCGTTCATGACGACGGGCAACAAAAGGAGTGCTTTGCTTCCCCATGTGCCGGCCCTGCCGGAGTTTGGCGTCAAGGTGGCCAAGGAAATGGAAGCGGCCTTCAAATTCGTAACCTTTGCCGGTATGGCGGTGGCCATGCCGCCGGGTGTGGCGCCCGAGCGTGTGGAATATCTGCGGAAGGTGTTTCAGCATCTCAATAACGACAAGGAACTCCAGAGGGCCTTGGAGAAATTGACCGGCGCCCGGAAACCCTTTGCCACGGGGAGAGAACTGCAGGAAGACATGGCCGGCATAAAGGCCGACAAGGAGCTGGCAATGAAGATCGACGCCGTATTCAAGAAATACACGGCTGTTCGCTGAAGATTTTGCTCGGAGTCGGGGTCGCTATCGGTATCGGAATCGAAAGAGAGAAGAACGGGACGGATATGGCAGGTATGGGACAGAAAGTCGATAGCGATCCCGATCCCGATCCCGACCCCGGGAAGGAGCTGCAAAAAAAGGAGAGTGTGATGAAGAGAAGGGTTATAATCGGTTTTTTTGTTTTTTTCCTGATCTTGACGCTGGGAGGCAGTCAGGACGCAAGGGGGGCCCAGGGGCCCGGGGAATTTTACCAGGGCAAGACGCTCCGCTGGATCGTGGCCAGTTCGGCCGGTGGTCCCACGGATCTCCTGGTCCGCACCATTACTCCCTTCCTGGAAAAGGAAATTGGCGCCAGGGTGCGGATTGAAGACCGGGACGGCGATGAAGGCATCAATTATCTCTATACGAAAGGGACGCGGGACGGTCTCATCCTCGGCACGAAAACCAGCGATGCCATTATCGGCAACGATATCCTGAAGGCGCCGGGCGCGCAGTATGAAGCCGACAAGTTTATCTATTTGGCGGACATCTTTCCCTCCGGAAAGGTCCTCCAAATTTCCCCCAAACTTCCCTACAAGAATCTCGACGGTCTCAGAAAGGCCAAGGGTTTGCGGGTCGGGGGCACCAGCGCCAAAGGGGCGATTGCCATGAGCGGTGCAGCCATGATCGGCATTCTGAATCTCGATGCCCGGCTCATAACGGGGTTCAAAGGCAAGAAAGACTTGACCCTGGCCATGGCCCGGGGCGAAATAGATGTCATGGTCACGAGCGACAGTTCGGCCCTGAGAGACGAAAAGGATGGCTATGTGGTGAATGTCATGGTCCTGGGCAGCAAGAAGAGTGCCGCGGCCCCGGATGTGCCGACCATGGCGGAGCTCGGGGTCAGGGTCCCGAAAGAATTGGCATCTGTCTATAAATTCGTAATTTCCGGTGGCATGGTGGTGGCGCTGCCGCCGGGTGTACCGGCGGAGCGGGTCGAATATCTGCGACAGGCCTTTCAGCGCCTCGAAAACAATAAGGACCTCCGGAAGGCGATAGAAAAGCTGACCGGTCAGGTAACGGGTTTTCTGTCGGGCCAAGAGGTGCAACAGGCGATGGAAGAAATAAAGGCCGATACGGCGGCGGCGGCGAAACTGGACTCTCTTTTTAAAAAATACACGGTCGTACGCTGATAAGCATAGCATAGGCAAACAAAGGAGGCTGCGATGGCGAAACGAATGGCAACAGTGGGCATCTTCATGATTTTCCTGAGCCTGATGGCAGGCGGTCACGAGGTCTGGGGCGCCCAGAGCCCCGAGGAATTTTTTCACGGCAAGACCATTATCTGGATCTTTTCCGGCGATGCCGGCTCGCCCGGCGACCTCATCAGCCGCAATATCGCCCCTTTTCTGGAAAAGGAGACCGGCGCGAAGGTGAGAGTGGAAAACAAGAAGACCGATGAGGGCGTTAACTTCACCTACAACAAGGGATCGAAGGAGGGCTTGACCCTCTGCACGAAGACGAGCGACGCCATCATCGGCAACGATATCCTGAAGGCGCCGGGCGTGCAGTATGAAGCCGATAAATTCAACTATGTTTCCGATGTCTACCCGGCCATCAAGGTTTTTCAGGCTTCCCCGAAACTTCCCTATAAGACGCTCGAAGCCTTGAGGAAAGCCAAGGGCTTGCGGGCCGGCGCCACTTCGGCCAAGGGGTCTCTGGCCCTGAGCAGCGCCGTAACCTTCGAGATTCTCGGTTTGGACGGCAAGGTCATTACGGGCTTCAAGGGTAAGAAGGACCTGACCCTGGCCCTGGCCCGCGGCGAGGTGGATTTTATGGTCACGAGCGATAACGCGGCCAAAAGGGACGAAGCGGATGGCTATATCATCAACCGGTTTACCATGGGTAATAAACGCAGTATCGCTGTCCCGCAGGTGCCGAGCATCGCCGAACTGGGGGTAAAGATCCCGAAGGACTTGAGCCCGGTCCACAAATTCATCACTTCCGGCGGTACGGCCGTGATTATGCCGCCCGGTGTGCCCCCGGAGCGGGTGGAATACCTGCGGAAGGTATTCATGAAGCTCAGCGACAATAAGGACTTGCAGAAGTCCCTGGAAAAACTGACCGGTGACGACCGGCCCTTTGTACCGGGCAAGGAACTGCAGGAAGAGATGAGTGAAATGAAATCCGATGCAGGGCTGGCCGCCAAGCTGGATGCCATCTTTAAGAAATACACGGCCGTGCGTTAAAGGGCTCCTCTCAGAAACAGTCAGCGCGCTGGAGGAGAGAAAGGGATAAGGTATGGTTGAGGCGTTTGTCAGCGGTTTCACGAACTACATCGATCCACTCCGATTCGGTTTTTTATTGCTGGGGGTATTTGTCGGCATTTTCATCGGCATTGTGCCCGCCCTGGGCGGGATTGTGGCCATGTCCCTGCTCCTGCCCATGGTTTTCGGCATGGAACGTATCGCCGCCCTCTCCATGCTGGTGGCCATCCACGCCATCAGCGGCACCGGCGATGCCATCACCTCCATCCTCATGGGCATCCCCGGGTCAGGTCCGGCCACGGTTATTCTGCTCGACGGCTTCCCGATGACACGGAAAGGCGAGCCGGGAAGGGCCCTGGGGATGATGATGTGCGCCGATACCATGGGTGCTCTGCTCGGGGTGGGCCTGGCTTTCGTGATGATTCCCATTGTCCGGCCCCTTGTCATGTCCTTCGGAAATTCCGAGCTCTTTCTCCTCATACTGATGGGCCTGTCTTTTCTGGCGGTCTTGAGCAAAGATTCACCTGTCAAGGGTTTGATGGCCGGCTTTGTGGGAATTTTCTTATCCCTGGTCGGCTACCAGCACAGCACCGGGGTGGACCGCTTTGCCTTTGGGAATGACTTTCTCCTCGAGGGGTTCGATATCATACCCGTTGTCCTCGGGTTGTTTGCGGGAACGGAAATGCTGCAACTGGCCGTTTTCAATGAAACGATTGTCCCCCTGGGAGTAGTCAAGGTGGGCAAGGATCTGCGGAGACAGTTCTTCGTGGGCGTGAAAGACGTTTTTCAGCACAAATGGCTGTGGTTCCGGAGCTGTGTTTTGGGATACGTCATGGGGCTTGTTCCGGGCATCGGTTCCGAGGTGTCTGTTTGGGTAAGTTACGGACAGGCCAAGCAAACATCGCGCACCCCCGAGTTGTTCGGGACGGGCTGTCCCGAGGGCATTATTGCGCCCGAGAGCACCATGAATGCCAAGGAGGGCGCCTCCCTGGTGACGACCCTCTGCCTGGGACTGCCGAGCGGCATCTCCATGGCGATCCTGCTGGGGGCCTTGATGATGCTGGATGTCATTCCCGGGCCTTCGATTCTGACGAAGGATCTCGAATTGACCATGACGCTGATCTGGGGGCTCGCGATTGCCAACGTCATCGGCGCCGTCTTATGCTTCTTTATCGTGGGCTACATGAATCTTACCTGGTTGATGACCCTGCCGCCCCGGATCCTGGTGCCGAATATCCTCACCATCGTCTTTATCGGCTCCTATACCTATAACAACCAGGTGCCGGCCCTGCTCGTTACCATCCTCTTTTCCGGGGTGGGGCTCTTGATGAAGCAGTGGGGATACAGCCGGGCCGCACTCATCCTGGGCCTGATCCTGGGGAAGAGTTTTGAGGGCTATTTCTGGCTGGCCCTGCAAACATCGGGTCCCTTATTTTTTCTAACCCCCGTAAGCCTGGGGATCATTGCCGTGATCATCGGCCTCTATACCTTCAAGCCGATACTGTCTCTTCTTCAGAACCGTTACGGAAAGCCGCCCCTCATGGTGGGGGGGGACGAGGAGGTCTAAAGAATGAAAGCACAAATGATAATTCCCCTTTTTCTGGCCCTGGCGATGACCTGGGCGATCAAGGTCGCCTGGGGTTATCCCTATCAGCAGGCAAAGTTGTCGGTGATCTTTGTTGCCGGGATGGTCGTCTTGCTGGCCTTGGTGCAACTGGCAAGAGAAGTGCGTTTTTCCCGAGCACCGCGGTCGCATCAGCCAACGGCAGAGGCCGCACATGGGGAACATGGCGGCCATGAGGCAAGCGCCGCGCAGTATGGCGGGGAAGCGTCCTGGATGGGCGGATTTGCCCTGGCTATTTATTTGTTTGGTTTTACCGTCGCCATGCCCATTTTTATCGCTGCCTACATGAAGACACACGGGACCAAGTGGGCGCCTTCGCTGATTACGGGGGTGCTGATGGCGGCTTTTTGTTACGGAATATTTACCTGGTTTTTTGAGATGAACTTATATCCGGGAGTATTTTTTGCAAAATAAGGAATAGAACATGAAGATCGATTTCTTTACCCATGTCGTACCCCCCAAATACAAAACCGCCCTTGGGAAGATATCCCCGCATTTCGAAAAGCATGTGGGCCTGGTGCCGACGCTCTGCGACCTGGAACAGCGGTTTCGGATGATGGATGAATATGGGGATATGAAACAGGTGTTGACGCTGGCCATGACGGCCGCACTCCTCTTCGATGATCCCCAGGTGGGCGTTGAAATGGCGCAGCGCGCCAACGACGAAATGGCCGAAATCGTGGCCAAGCATCCCGGGCGCTTTGCCGCGGGCGTCGCCTCGGTGCCCTTGACGGATATGGAGGCGGCGGCCCGAGAACTGGAACGGGCCGTGACGGAGTTGAAGCTAAAAGGGGTGCAGCTCTTCACACCGAGAAGAAATATGCCGCTTGATTTGCAGGAGTACAGCCCTCTTTTCGAGACCATGTGGCGGCACCAGTTGCCGATCTGGATCCATCCCTTCCGGCCGATCGACCGTGACGATTACAAAAAATACTTCGTAAACCATGTCTTTGGCTGGCCTTACGAGTCGGCGGCAACCATGGCCTACCTGATCTTTGACGGCCTTTTTGAACGCTTCCCCGGCATCAGGATCATTATCCATCATTGCGGGGCCATGGTGCCTTTTTTTGCGGAGAAGATTCTGGGCGGTTACGAGGCCTCGGGACCCATCCACGGCATGCACTACGAAGGATTGCCCAGGCCCCTCATGGAGTATTTCAAGATGTTTTACGCCGATACGGCTTTGAGCGGCGGTACGGCGGGCTTGATGTGCGGCTATGAATTCTTCGGGGCCGACCACCTGCTTTTCGCATCAGACATGCCCTACGATGCGGAACTCGGCAGCCGGCTCATCAGGGAGACGATTGCCTCGGTGGAACGGATGGAGATCGATGCTGCGGAAAAAGAGATGATCTATGAAGGAAACGCTCGAAGGCTGTTAGTGTGTTAGAAATTATTTCTTGCGTTTTTCTGGCAAGAAATAATTTCGTTAACACACTTATCCCGTTTATCGGGATTAGGTCTTTAGAAAATGTGGAGGTAAGAGGCTATGACGATGGAGAAGCAAGACCTGCGCGCTGTGCTGCAGAAAGTGGAAGAAGAGGGAGAAGTGATTCGCGTGGAACGGGAAGTTGATCCGCTGCTGGAGATGCCGGCCATCGTGAAAGGCCTGGCCAAACTTCCGAAGATACCGGTACTCCTTTTCGAACACGTGCGGGGTTATCCCGAAGTCCGGGGCTGCGCCGCGTTCTTTGGCGACCGGAAGAGGATCATGCGGTCCCTGGGGAAACCCTCGGACCCGATCGTATGGAATGAACAATGTGCCAAGCTCCTGGACAAACCCATCGCCCCGAGGCTCGTGCCGCACGGGGTCTGCAAGGAAAACATCCTCAAGGGGCCCGTGGATCTGGAGAAGATCGCCTTTCCGACCCAGGGCGCTTCCCAGGCCAAAAATCTCTATTATCACCCCGTTGTCTTTACGAAACATCCTATCACTAAAGAGGTGAATGTGGGTATGTACCGCGTGACCCTGCAGAAACCGGGGCAAGTCACGGTGAATCTGCGCGTCACCCAGCACGGGGGGATGCATCTGCAGGCCGCCAAGGAGGCGGGATTGCCGCTGCAAGTGGCTATCTGCCTGGGAGTCCATCCGTCCATTTACGGGGCCGCGACTTCGGAATTGCCTTACGGCTATGAAGAACTGGGCTTTGCCGGGGCCCTGGTAGGTGAACCTATCGAAGTGGTGAAAGCGGAAACGGTGGATATCGAGGTGCCGGCCTTCGCCGAAGTGGTCATTGAAGGCGAGATCCGTCCTCCCTATCACCTGGGCCAGGAAGGCCCCTGGCCGGAATATCTCGGTTATCTGGGACAGAGCATCAATCCGCCCCTGCTCGATATCACGGCCATTACCCACCGCCACCAACCCATCATCCCCATCTTCATACCGGCTGCCATCCCGAATGCCGTTTCCGTGGCCAAGGATGCCCAGTTGCTCAGGGTGTTGCGGGCTTATGCCGGGGAATTCGTGCGGGATGTGGCCTTCACGCCCGGGGCGCGGCGCCACCATGCCGTCATCAAGGTTAAAAAAAGCCACCCCCATCACGAAGGGTTTCAATTGAATGTCGGCATGGCCGCCTTTTCCTACGGCTCGGCCACGACGATGGACCAGGTCACCCTCGTGGATGAGGATATCGATATCCGCAACTATCATGACATCGATTGGGCAATCGCGACACGGTGCAATTTTGCCAAACAGGTGCATATCCTGCCGGAGGCGCGGAGCCATCAGAACAATCCCATGGCGGGCGTGAAGGAACTCACCGACGAGCCGATCATCATCGGGAAGATGCTCGTCGATGCCACGATCCCCTGGGCCTACCGGGTGGCGGAAAAAACGCCGGGCATCACCTTTTTCACGCTGAGCGATTGGCCGAAAGTGGACTTGCAGGGTTATTTTAATGAAGAAGACCGGAAACGTTGGTTGAAATAACAGCACAGCAGAGGAGATATATGCCATATTACAAAGATTTCAGAGCCTATCTGAGCGCCTTGGAAGCAGAAGGCAAGTTGAACCGTATCACCAAAGAGATCAACAAAGATACGGAATTGCACCCCCTGGTAAGGCTGCAGTTTCGCGGCCTCAAGGAGGAAGAGAGGAAAGGCTTCCTTTTTGAAAACATCATCGACAGCAAGGGAAAGCGCTATTCCATACCCGTCGCGGTGAGTTGCGTCGCCGGGTCGCGGTCCATTTACGCCCTTGGCCTCCAGTGTTCTCCCTCCGAGATTGCGGAAAAATGGACGGCCGGCCAGGTCAACCCCATCCCGCCGGTCCTGGTGGCGAGCGGCCCCGTACAGGAACGGGTCATTTACAAGGAGGAGGGCGGCGAAGGTCTGGGGATGTTTCCTGTGCCGATTTCCACGCCGGGCTTCGACAATGCTCCCTATACGACCTCCTCGAACTGGGTTACGAAAGATCCCGATACGGGCATCAGGAATGTGGGCAACTATCGCGGGCAGATCAAGGCTCCCTGGCGGATCGGCTGTTTTCCGGCGAGCCCGCCCCAGCATATCCGCAACCATTGGGTCAAGTACAAGGAGCGGGGACTCCCCCTGCCGGCGGCGATCGTCATCGGCGTGACGCCGAACATCTCTTTTGCCTCCGTGGCGAAGATTCCTTACGGCGTCGACGAATATGCCGTGGCCGGGGGGGCGGCCGGCGAGGCCATCGAACTGGTGAAATGCAAGACCGTGGATCTCGAAGTGCCGGCCCATGCGGAAATTGTCATTGAAGGAGAAATACCCACGGATGAATTGGAGTTCGACGGCCCCTTCGGGGAGTTCCCCGGCTACATGAGCAAAAAGGGCCTCACCTATTTTATGAATGTAAAATGCATTACCTGCCGGAACACCCCCATTTATGAAGCCTATCTCAGCCAGTTTCCTCCCAGCGAAAGCAGCAAACTCCGGGGAATTGCAGCGGAAAATGTCATCCTGAAGCTGCTCAAGGTCGACAAGGGCCTCGACATAAAGGAGGTGGCGCTCCATGAATCCTCGGGCAGCTGGGGATATTGCGTGATCAGCATGAAGAAGAAGAACAACGATGAACCGCAAGCAGCCTTTGATGCCCTGATGGAAAGCTACCCCTACGGCAAGATCTATATCATCGTGGATGAGGATATCGATGCCCGGGACCCCGATTCGGTGAATTGGGCCTTGAGCTTTGGCATGCAGCCCGCCCGGGACATCCGCATCCAAAAGGCGCAGAATATGTCCCTCGATCATTCTTTGGTTTCCCCTGCCGACGATTCCACGCGCGATCCGACCTTTGTCCGGAAAGTGGAAGCCAGCGTCCTGCTGATCGATGCGACCCGCAAGTGGCCCTATCCTCCCATCTCCCTGCCGGCCAAGCCTTATATGGAAAAGGCCTTGGAACTTTGGCAGGAATTGGGATTGTCTCCTCTGGCGGAATTGCAGAAACCATGGTTCGGCTATAACCTCGGCTTTTGGGATGAAGAGCTGGAGAAGGAATGCGACATGGCCGTAAAAGGTGATTATTACCTGACGGGCGAGAAATTGGTGGCGGAGCGTAAGAAGGTATGAAAAGGGTTTAAATGACATCTGACGTCTGATAAGCTTTAACGGGAGGTTATGATAATGGCATACAGTGATTTAAGAGAGTACATAAACCAACTTGAAACCAAGGGGGATCTCAAGAAGATCAAGGCCGAGGTCGACTGGAATCTCGAACTCGGCGCGATCATGAGAAGAGCAAATGACTTGCGGGAACCGGCCCTGCTTTTTGAAAACATCAAAGGCTATGGTCCTGATTATCGGGTCTTCGCCAACGTGGTGGGGGCTGCCAAGCCCAACACCTACGGACGGGTCTGCGTGGCCCTGGACCTTCCCATGGACACACCGCCCCTGGAAATCATCGACGAACTGGTCCGGCGGTTTGCCAACCCCATCAAACCGGTGGTGGTGGAAAGTGGCCCGTGCAAAGAAAATATCCTCAAGGGCGAGGATGTGGATCTGTTGAAATTTCCCATTCCCTATCTGCGGGCCCTGGACGGGGACCGTTACCTGGGGACATGGCATATCGACATCAACAAGGATCCGGACCTGGATTGGACAAACTGGGGGATGTACCGGCATATGCTGATCGATAAAAATTCCTTCTCCTGGCTGGCCAATCCCGGGCAGCACGGGCCGGCGATCTTTTATCAGAAATACGAGGCGAAGGGGGAAAGGATGCCCATCGCCGTAGTGATCGGGACAGACCCTTGCTGTACTTTGGCCACCATTTCCCTGGTGACCCCCTATATCAACGAGGTCGAGATGGCGGGAGGATTGCGGGGCAAGCCTGTCGAGTTGGTCAAGTGTGAAACCAGCGACTTGCTGGTTCCGGCCACGGCGGAGATTGTTCTCGAGGGCGAGGTGATTCCGAATGAAAGAAGACTGGAAGGCTCCTTCGGTGAATATACGGGTTATTGTTCCAGCGACCGGGCGCCCCGACCGGTAGTCCATGTCAAATGCGTTACCCATCGCCACAAGCCCATCCTGACCGTCTCCACGCCCGGGAAACCCTTTGACGACACGACCTTTGTGTATGCCTTATGCGGCAGTGCGGCCCTCACCAGGGATCTGAGGAAGCTGGGCCTTCCCTTCAAGTCCCTTTTCCTGACGCCTTCCATGATGGCGGTGATCGTTTCCACCAAGGAAACCTATCCCGGCTATATCCATACCCTGTCCTCGGCCATCTGGGGGACGAAGAGCGGCGTCTACCGTCCGACAATCATTGTCGTGGGCGAAGATGTGGATGTGAGCAATTCCGACGAAGTGCTGTGGGCGCTGACTACGCGGGTCCACCCGGTGCGGGATATTCATGTGAAGAAGCGCGCCCCGAGCCACGCCCTGTTCCCCTTCATATCACCAGAAGAACGGAAAACCCTCACGGGGGCGGCGGTCTGCTACGATGCTACCTTCCCCTTTGAATGGCAGGAGAATACGCCGACCGTGGTGGATTTCCAAAATGCCTGGCCCAAGGAAACGCAGCAACAGGTCCTGAACCGCTGGAAAGAATACGGGTTCTAATTTCAGGTATAGGCGGCGCGGACGAAAAGTCCCTCTAAGGGCAGTTCCTTTTTCATGAGTCCCTGCTCGATCTGGTAGCGCATCAGGGCCTTAAAGGTGCTTTTCTCCGTGTCTCCGAGCACACAGGCATAGGGGTCTTCTCCTAAGACCTCGCGTTCTTTTTCATAACCGGCGATTTCTTCGGGACTCATGTAATGCACGCTGAGTCTCTGGGCCTCACGAAAAGCCTCGATCAGCCTTGCCGGAAGATCCGGATATCTTTCGGCAAGTTCTCTCTTCATGGCAACCGTGTGGATGATCGGGTAGATGCGGGTCTTTCTGATGTAGCGGATGATTTCCTCCGTGTCTTCGCATAACGGCCGGACGCCGGGGGAAGCTCCCATGACCCTCGGGAGTGAGCCGCCGCCGAAGATTCCCTTCGGACCGTTGTCTCCGGCAACAATGGCGGCCTGGAGCAACCCCTCGCTGAGCAGTCTGCTGAGATGAGGTTTTTCTTTACCGAAAGGGGGCGGCGGATCGAGTCTCTCCACTTTTACCGGCAAGTCGCGGCCGATATAGACTTCCCGCCCCGAGACATACCATTCCATGTCCGTGGTTTGGAGATGGTAGACATCCAGGAGATAGCCCCGGGCCCAGACGACGGCGGTCGCTCCGTAACGGAAGCAACCGATTTTCTTTCCCTTAAGGTCGCCGGGATGGGCAAGACGGCCTTCGCAATAAAAGATATTGCGTTGTCGCGGCCCCCGCGCCAGGAAGACGGGCAAGGCGAGAAAGCGGTCATCCCTTTCCCTGGTCCTTAAAAAGGTGGCGGCGGAAAAATCGCCCACGTCGAACTCCCCCTGGACAAAGCGGTAGTGTATCTCACCGGGGGTTATGGGGTCGCGGTTAAAGACGAGCTCGTAGCCGTCGATCCCGACCTTGCCTTCGAGCAAGGCCCGGGTACTGGGTTGGTCCGGCAGACCAAACTTGATGAGGGGTTTTTCAGTGGCCATTTTCCTTATCTCTCCCTTTTGTTTTGTGGGGAGTTTAGGGGGAAGCAAGCCTGCCTGTCAAGGCTAATTTGGGGAAGCAAGGCGTTTAATAATTGCTATGGCTGATAATTTACGTTATGAATCAGATAAACATTAACTTAAGTGTACATTCGCATATGGACGAGTAACATGGATCGGATCAGCGGCGGTGTTGTTATCTGCTTGGCAACTGCCATCCTCTGGCAGGCCAGGAGCCTTCCTCTCGGAAAAATCAGCGCCCCGGGGCCGGGATTTTTTCCGACCGTGATTGCCATGGTGCTGCTCGTCCTCGCGCTTCTTTTAATCCTTACCGGTGCGGGAAAGAAGGAAAAAACGATATTTACGGACAAGCGTGCCGCCGGACGTGTGCTCCTGGTCTTTCTCTTTCTGGTTGCCTACATCCTTCTCCTCGAATACCTCGGCTTTGCCGTGACTAGTTTTCTCTTCATGGCGGCATTGTTCATTACCGTTACCCAGCGGAAATGGTACAGCGCTTTACTCTGGTCTTTTGCGGCCACGGGATTTGCCTATGTCCTCTTTGAAATTCTGCTGAAGAGCAACCTTCCCAAGGGGGTGTTGGGATTCTGATGGCTGATCTGCTGCAAAACATTTACCTGGGCTTCAGCGTTACTTTTATTCCGCTCAATCTTCTGTTCTGTTTTATCGGAGTATTGCTGGGAACGCTCATCGGCGTGTTGCCGGGCATCGGGCCGGCGGCCACCATTGCCCTGCTGTTACCCATAACCTTCAGCATGCAGCCGGAAACGGCGTTGATCATGATTGCCGGCATTTACTATGGCGCGCAATATGGCGGCTCCACGACCTCGATCCTCGTGAATATTCCCGGGGAGGCTTCCTGTGTGGTGACCTGTCTGGACGGCTACCAGATGGCGCGCCGGGGCAGGGCCGGCGCGGCCCTGGGCATTGCCGCCTTCGGCTCTTTCCTCGGGGGGACTGCGAGCGTCATCGGCTTGATGCTCCTTGGCCCACTGTTGGCGCGTTACGCTTTGGCCTTCGGACCTCCCGAGTATTTCGCCCTGATGCTGATGGGTATCATCCTTTTGACCTTTCTTTCCAGCGGCTCCATGATCAAATCTTTGATCTCCGCCGGTGTCGGGCTTTTTGTGGGAACGATCGGCCTTGATACCATCTATGGCATGCAGCGCTTTACCCATGGCAGCCTGACACTTATGGATGGGGTGGGGTTAGTCCCCGTCGCCATGGGACTGTTCGGTATTGCCGAGGTTCTGGCCAACCTTGAGGGGGAGGAAGCACGGGATATCTTCAAAACCAAGATTACGGGTTTGCTCCCGAATCGTCAGGATTGGCGGGAGGCGATCTGGCCGATCTTCAGGGGCGCCTTCATCGGGTTTTTTCTGGGCATCCTTCCGGGAGGGGGGGTGATCATGGCCTCATTCACGTCTTATGCCGTGGAGAAACGTATCGCTAAGAATCCCGCAGCCTTCGGGCAGGGGGCAATTGCCGGGGTTGCCGGTCCGGAGACGGCCAACAATGCCGCCACGGGCGGGGCCATGATCCCGCTCCTTTCCCTGGGCATCCCGGCCAATGTGATCATGGCCCTGTTAATCGGGGCGATGATGATCCACGGGATACAACCCAGCCCGTTCCTGGTGACGGAGCATCCCCGGGTCTTCTGGGGGGTGGTCACCTCCATGTATGTAGGGAATGCCCTGCTGCTGGTCCTGAACCTCCCGATGATTCCCCTCTGGGTCCGCCTCTTAAAGGCGCCTTATGGGATACTCTTCCCGCTGATCCTGCTTTTCTGCTTGATCGGTGTCTATACATTGAACAGCAATACACACGAGATTCTGATCATGCTCATCTTCGGGGTTCTTGGCTACCTGATGCGCAAGACGGGATTCGAGCCGGCTCCCCTGGTCTTTGCCATGGTGATCGGTCCGATCATGGAGACCACCCTGCGGCAGTCGCTGCTTTATTCCCGGGGAAATTTCAGCATCTTCTTCCAGCGCCCGATCTCGGCCGTGATTATTTCCCTCTGTATGCTCCTGCTGTTGGTTTCGGCCATCCCCCGCTTAAGTGGGAAGAGAGAGGCGATCGTCGGAGAAGCGTCGGAGGAATGAGCGGTGGAAATCTAAACCACAGAGCCCACAGAGAGGACCTCTGTGTTCTCTAAAGGAGTTTCCTTATATTCTCCGCGATCTCTGTGGTTAAGGTATGACAACACGATTTTTTAAGGAGGAAGAAACATAATGAAAAGAATTGTTGCAGTGATCCTTGCCCTGTTTTTTGTGGGCGCGGCTCTGCCCGGCCAGGCAGCAGCCCCCTATCCGACCAGGCCCATCCAGCTGATTTGCCCCTTTGCCCCGGGGGGAAATTCCGACTGGAGCGCCCGGATTGTGGGAAATAAAATGGCCGAGCTCCTGGGCCAACCCATTGTGGTGGTGAACAAGCCGGGAGGCGGATCCGCCGTGGGGATTAATTTTGTCGCCGGTTCCAAGCCGGACGGCTATACCATCCTCACCGCCTCTGCCGGCATGGTCATGATTCCTCTGATCAATCCGCAACTGCCCTACAAGATGGACGACCTGGTGCCAATCGGCCGGCTTGCCACCTGGAATAATGCCATGGTTGTCAACAAGGATGTGCCGGTGAGCAATCTGCAGGAATTCATCGCCTATGCCAAGAAAAATCCCGGCACTCTCTCCTACAGTTCCTCGGGGATCGGCAATACCTCCCATTTCATCGGCGAGATGATCAATATGGAAACCAAGCTGGATTTGCAACACATCCCCTATACGGGCGAGAGCCCGGCCATCACGGCCGTGCTGGGAAAACACGCCCATGCCACCTTTACCGGCCTCCCCTCGATCCAGGCCCATGTCCGGACCGGGGCATTGAAAGCCCTGGCGGTCTTTGCCACCCAGCGGGACCCCTCTCTGCTCCAGGTTCCTACCGCGGCGGAACAGGGATTTCCCGATTTGATTGCTTCCTCCTATCATGCTTTTTATGCATCGGCAAAAACTTCCCCGGCGATCTTGAAGAAGCTGGAAGCGGCCATGGATAAAGCCCTGCAGGATAAAAAGGTACGGCAGGAGATCGATAATCAGAAATTGACGGTCGCGTTTTTGAATTCCCGGGAGACGAAACAATTTTTGGAAAGTGAATTCAAAAAGTGGTCCCTGATCGCCAAGAAGGCGAATATCAAGATTAAGTAACTCAACTTTCGCACACGTTTAAATTGGTCTATCTACCTGTTCTTTAACAATAAGCGGCGTTATTTTGCCATGCAAGTAGCCATCGTGCCCCGTAAATTGGTGGTAGCTCCCTGAGAAACCG